>Ga0115004_10001259_pt1 | contig 20642 bp, 16 predicted proteins | sample ArcticOcean_MG_C_10_FD_88737 | JGI IMG/M metagenome (GOLD analysis project Ga0115004, IMG submission 88737) | Marine microbial communities from western Arctic Ocean - ArcticOcean_MG_CB11_90 | ecosystem: Environmental > Aquatic > Marine > Oceanic | place: Arctic Ocean: Canada Basin | collected... | reverse complement strand
GATACCTTGACCTAGTGCTGCAATAATTGCAAAGATTGTAATGATAACATTCAGGTCCAACATTAAATTAAATGTTTCAACGTCGAAATCTTGATAAACAGAATAATTATAATAACGTCTAGGAGCTCCTGCCAATCCAACGAAGTGCATTGGGAAAAACACGCCATAAGCCCCAATAATTGTAATCCAGAAGTGAACATACCCCATACGAGTATTTATCATTCTACCGAACATTTTAGGGAACCAGTGATAAACACCAGCAAACATACCAAAGACTGCTGACAACCCCATTACAACATGGAAGTGAGCTACAACAAAATAGGTGTCATGTATCGTAATGTCCAATGCTGCATCAGCCAAGATAATACCTGTAACCCCTCCTGTAATAAATGTTGAAACTAGCCCGATTGTGAATAGCATTGCTGGCGTGAAGATAATTGACCCTCTCCATAGCGTTGTTATGTAATTAAATACTTTAACCGCTGATGGTATCGCAATTAACAATGTTGTAAAGACAAATACTGATCCTAAGAAAGGGTTCATCCCTGTAACGAACATGTGATGCGCCCATACAATAAACGATAAGAATGCAATCGCTAAGATAGAACCAATCATTGCTCTATATCCGAAGATCGGCTTACGAGAGTTTGTAGAAATCACCTCCGAAGATAGTCCTAGCGCAGGAATTAATACGATATATACCTCAGGGTGACCTAAGAACCAAAACAAGTGCTGGTATAACAATGGCGAACCACCATGTTGCGATAGCATCTCTCCGCCTACTATAATGTCAGATAAATAAAAACTCGTTCCAGCCATTCTATCCATTATTAACAATAAAGCCGCTGAGAAAAGAACAGGGAAAGATAATACACCAATAATTGCAGTAATAAAAAACGCCCAGATAGTTAGTGGTAATTTAGTCATTGTCATTCCCTTCGTACGTAAGTTTAATACTGTTACTATATAGTTCAAAGACCCAATTAATGAAGAAGCAATGAAAATCGCCATAGAGAACAACCAAAGAGTCATTCCTAATCCTGATCCACTTACCGCTTGCGGTAATGCTGATAATGGTGGGTAAACGGTCCATCCAGACATTGCTGGCCCTGATTCAACGAATAAAGAAGCCAACATGATGATCGAAGACAAGAAAAAGAACCAGTATGATAACATGTTCAAAAATCCTGACGCCATATCACGAGCACCAATTTGCAATGGAATTAACATGTTCGAAAAAGTCCCTGACAAGCCCCCTGTTAAAAGGAAGAAAACCATGATAGTACCGTGGATTGTAACCAATCCTAAGTACATGTCTTCTTTCATTACTCCCCCTGGAGCCCATTCATTACCTAAGAAGAATGATACGAAATCTGAGCCCTCCCCTGGCCAAGCAATTTGAATTCTAAATAGCGTCGACAATAACATTGCCACTACACCCATGAATACAGCAGTCATTAGGAACTGCTTACCAATCATTTTATGATCTTGGGTAAAAATATACTTTGATACAAAACTCTCCTTGTGGTGATCGTGAGAATCTTGATGTCCGTTTGCCTCATGCGCTACTACCGCCATTTCTATATATTTTAATTTATTATAATCTAGTCTTCTTGCCCTTTTCAGCTCTTATATTTCTTCAATTACAGACACTACAGTAGAAGCGAAATATTTATCTCTGAAAGTTTCTGTTAATTTAGAATCTTCCCATTTTTTATACTCGGACTCTTCTAAAACAACAACCATCATCTTCATTTTGTAGTGTGCTCCACCACATATCTTATTACAAAGCAAAGCGTAATTAAATTTTGTGTCATTCTTTTTATCACGCATTTCAATAGTAGAAACAATTGGAATGAATTTGAACCTAGTAGTCATCCCAGGCACAGTATTCATTTGAGCTCTAAAGTGAGGAAAATAAGCTGAGTGAATGACATCTTTTGATCTAAAATTAAATTCATACTCCTTGCCTTTACATAAATACAAGGTGTCTTTCTGGATAAAATCATCCCAAGCTTGAGCATCTAATCTAGAGTCATGCCTCCCTTTCATTTGATATAGCAATCGAACAAGATTGTTCTTTCGATCTAAATCCTCCATCATTGCATCTCTATCCTTAGGAGCAAGCATTAAATGCTCATCATTCAGCCTATCTTCTAACGTTTTTATCCCCATAATACCATTTTCCATTTGTTGGATAGCTGTATCAATAGTATTAGTGGTTAAAATAGCTAATTCATTATTGTCAGTAGTTACTTTATAGTCAAATTTTCCTAATGTATTATCGACACCCGAATAACGAGCAGTCCAATCAAATTGTTTAGAAAACAACTCTACGCGTATTGATTCAGCTTTTGCCCCAGAAGTTGCCTCATTCCAAGTTTTAAGCCCTAAAATTATTATCACTGCTAACACAACTGCAGGAGTTATAGTCCACAACATCTCTAACTTATTGTTATGAGGATAAAAGAATGCTTTAACACCTGGTCTTTTAACATACTTATATGCAAAACCAAACAACAAAGCGTTTGTTATAAAGAAAACTGCAATTATGATTATGAAGTTCAAGTTCAACAACCAATCGATTTCTATACCATGAACTGAAGCAGCTTCTCCACGACCTGTCCAGCCGTAAGTTAACATTAACCAAATAAAACCACCGAACATTGCAAGCATAAATAAAAGCATCAAATTTGCATTGAGCTTATTATCACGAGTACTGATTTCAGCTTCGTTATTCTTTCTTAGCTTAGAAGATATCTCATAAACTCTCATTAACTGAGCGATTGCGATTACTCCTAAAATAATTACCGCTATTATGACTAATTTAATTACCATCTATTATAAATTATCTTGATAAGTGTATTTATTTATATTTCATGATGAATACTTTCATCTAAGAATGGATGATTAACAGGACTAAGCGGTGCTTTCGTCAGGTTGTACAATATCACTCTTATAAAAATTCCAGCCATCAATATAGCCATGCCAATTTCCATGAACCCGATGGAAGCAGTCGCTCCCATAGAACCAGCGGAAATCATAATGTATACGTCAACCCAGTGAGAACTCAAAATGATTAATCCAACGATAGTCAAAATACCTGAATGACGTTTAGCTTCTCTAGACATTAACAATAACATCGGGAATACAAAGTTTACAACGAACATACCAAAGTAAAGCACTTTGAAGTTTTCAATTCTCATCATGTAATAAACGACCTCTTCACCAATATTAGCATACCAGATTAGCATGTACTGTGAGAACCATAAATAAGACCACAAGAATGATGTGGCAAAAGTCCATTTCCCTAAATCATGAATATGGCTATCATTAACCTTCGGTAAATAGCCTAACTTCTTTAGGTATAAAGTTAAAATAACCAAAACAACCATGGAAGAACACCAAATTCCAGAAAATGTATACCATCCAAATAATGTAGAGAACCAGTGAACATCAATTGACATTAACCAATCCCAAGAGGAAGTAGAACTAAAGACAGAAAAGTACACTAAAAATAAAGCACCTTTTTTGTAGTTTTTAAAGTGAATTTCTGTCCCTCCTATTCTATCTTCTTCCAAAGATCTTTTCTTAAATCCTTTCCAAAACATATAATAAACCCCTAAATAGACAATTGTTCTAATCCAGAAAAAACCTTTGTTTAAATAGAATGATTTTGCTTTTATGATTTCATCATTAGCAACAACTTCTGGGTCCATCCAAGTATAAATATGACCCCCATCAGTTAATGTTAGAGCCAAAAGAATCAGTACCATAAAACCAATCCCATAAGGAATAAAGCCCGTTACTGCTTCAACGACTTTCTTTATTGCAGCATACCATCCTGTCTCTGTTGCATAAGCCAATGCTAAGAAGAATAATGCTCCCATTCCTATCGAAAAGAAAAAGAAACTGTTAATTAATCCATTCGCCATAAAGCGCTGCCCAAAATTGTGATCTTTCCAAGTTAAAGCGATACCAAATCCGGTAAATATAACCCCCATAATCATCAATATGAGTGTTAACCTTTTCGCTTTATTTGCTATTTTGAATTCCATCTTCTTGTGTTAGTCGATTTGATAATTATCCTAAGATTAATTTGCTTCTAAAGCCTTAGCTGATTGAGAAGTGCCATAATCAGTATCTTGAAACTTTCTAATGTAGTGAACTAAGGTCCATATTTCTCTTTTATCCAATAGTGAATTATGCGCACCCATCATACCTTTACCATAGTAAATAGAATAGAATATTTGTCCATCACTTAGGTTAGTTAAATTAGCATAATCTGGAACGCCAACATAAGCCCCACTGACAACCATTGGTCCGTTTCCATTTCCTTTCGCTCCATGACAATGGGCACAATTTGCAGTAAATAATTTTTTGCCCGTATCAAATAAATCTCCCATATTATCTGAGGTAAGCTTTAAAGGATTTTTATCCGCTAATGCAAAATCATACTCATTTTCTTTTGTTAAAACAGCATCATACATTCCGTGTGTAGATTTCATAGCAACATTTGCTTTTCTTGCATAGGGCATCATTAAAGCTACAGTTGCTGAATCAGTACCATAATAAGGAATAGTTCCCGAAGGAGGAATCATAGCAGAGCGCTTTAACTTAAGATCTTTATTCTCTCTCCCTCTAACTTCACCATAATCAACATAAGGCTCAATTGCCGGAGAACGATACATGTCGGGCATATACTCTAAACCGGAGCTGTCTGGATCCGAAGCACATGATACGAACATTAATGTTGTAACCGCTATGATGGATATACTTAATATTACTCTAAATTTTATTTTCATCAGTGTTGTATGAAAAATTATTAAATTTCTTTTTGCTCAATTTCTACCATACCTGTTTCTTTAACCAAAGACTCTAATTCTGCAGCAGAAAACTTTGAGTTCTGAGAGGCTCTTAATTCAATCACGAAACGATCATCTGTTGTTCTTGGATCTGGATTTTGAGCTTTCATTCCTGGTAACGTTCTGTTTGCAATAAAATAAGTGATTGCCATACCGTGTGCTGCACACAATACAGTAAACTCAAATGTAATTGGAACAAACGCTAACATATTCTCCATGTAAGAAAAGTTTGGTTTCCCTCCAATATTCATTGGCCAATCAACAATCATGAAAAACCTCATTCCCACTGTTGCCAATGTCAATCCAATTAATCCATAGATAAATGCAAATATCCCTAAACGTGTTTGCTCTACTCCAATTATTGGGTCTATTCCGTGAATAGGGAAAGGAGAAAACACCTCTTCCACTTTGACTCCTTTAGCAACTAAATGTTTTGCCCCGTCTTTCAGTACATCATCATCGTCATACATTGCATATATTACTCTGTCAGTCATGTCCTATTGATTGTTAGATTTATTCATGAGTTTCTTAACCTGCCCTGCCCAATCATCACGTTCAGAACGCCCTTTTGAAGAGCCAGTCAATTCATCAAGGAGATGATATTCTTCTGTCGTCATTTTACTTACCTGCAAGTAAGTGTAGATTCCAATTTTATTCAGTTTACCTTCTAATACAGGTCCAACTCCTGAAATCAATTTCAAATTGTCTTTTGTTTCTTCTGAAACAGCTCCTAATTTTGAAATCAAAGCCATCGTTTTTGCAGAAAGTTCATCCCGAGTTAACTTCGCCTTAACTTCTTTTACATTTTGAATAAAAGGTGTTGGTTTAACGGTCTCTTTATGCGTATTTGGTGAGTTTTTATATGACTCCCCTGAAGACTTCAAAATTGATTTAATCTCTGCAATTGGCAATACTGGGAAATATCTAGCAAACAACAAGAAGAAAACAAAGAACAATCCAATTGTACCAACATATACTCCAATATCAATATGACTTGGGTAATGCATACTCCATGAAGATGGAAGATAATCTCTATGAATAGAAGTAACAATAATTACATACCGCTCAAACCACATACCGATATTTACAACGATAGAAATAATGAATGTGAAGATTAAGCTTCGTCTTAACTTTCTGAACCACATTAACTGCGGTGAAATAACATTACAAGTCATCATTGAAGCATATGCCCACCAGTATGGTCCTGTTGCTCTATTAATGAATGCATACGCTTCATACTCAACACCTGAATACCAAGAAACAAATAACTCAGTAATGTATGCAGTCCCTACAATCGATCCTGTTACCATAATTACAATATTCATATACTCGACATGTCTTGTGTGTATGTATGCTTCAAGATTCATTGCCTTACGCATAACAAGCATCAATGTTTGTACCATTGCAAAACCTGAGAATACAGCTCCTGCAACAAAGTAAGGAGGGAAAATTGTAGTATGCCACCCTGGTATAACTGAAGTGGCGAAATCGAAAGATACAATTGAGTGCACAGAGAATACAAGCGGAGTTGCTAAGCCTGCTAACACTAATGAAATTAATTCAAATCTATTCCAATGTTTAGCACGGCCTGACCATCCAAACGATAAGATTCCGTACATTTTTTTAGAAACCGGCTTTTTCGCCCTATCACGAATTGTAGCGAAATCAGGTATTAAACCAATATACCAGAATACTAATGAAACTGATAAATATGTTGAAATAGCGAATACATCCCAAAGAAGGGGAGAATTAAAGTTAACCCATAACGAACCAAATTGATTTGGCAATGGCATTACCCAGTAACCTACCCATATACGTCCCATGTGAATTAACGGAAATAATCCAGCCATGAATACGGCAAATATTGTCATTGCCTCTGCAGAACGGTTAATGGCCATTCTCCATTTCTGGCGAAATAATAAAAGCACAGCAGAAATCAATGTGCCAGCATGACCAATACCTACCCACCAAACGAAGTTTGTAATATCCCATGCCCAACCAATCGTTTTATTCAACCCCCAAACACCTACTCCTGTTCCTAAGAGGTAAAGGATGCATCCAATACCATAAATTCCAATAATAAGTGCAATACCAAACAGGACATACCATGTTTTTGGCGCTTTATCCTCAATTGGCCTGCAAACATCTTCTGTGACGTCACTAAAGGTCTTGTGACCTAGAATGAGGGGTTCTCTAATTGCTGCTTCCTTATGCATTACAATAGGGTTTTTGTTTCAATTAATGATTACTATGTTCTCCATGTCCTTCAGAAACGTGACCCGCACCATGTGCATCTTCATGCCCTTGGTGATGTGATTCTTTGACTACTTGAAGAGCATCTAATTCCTTATTCTCTTCGTTTCTAACTTTGACTTTAAACCAAACATTAGGTTTCACTCCGATTTCTTCTAATGCTTGGTAAGATCTCTTATCATCAGCACTCTTACGCACCATTGATTTGATGTCATTCCAATCTCCAAATGTAATTGCTCCAGCAGGACATGCATCTCCACATGCTGAAGAGGTATCTTGATCAGTAACAGCTCTGCCCTCAACCTTAGCTTTTAATTTAGAAGCCTGAATATTTTGAACGCACATAGAACATTTCTCCATTACGCCTCTAGTCCTTACAGTAACATCTGGATTTAATACCATTCGACCTAAATCATCCTGTGCAGGATTAATTTCCGCTTGGGCCTTGTATGATGGATAATTGAACCAGTTAAAACGACGAACTTTGTAAGGGCAGTTATTCGCACAATATCTTGTACCTATACACCTGTTATATGTCATTTGATTTAATCCTTCATTACTGTGTGTTGTTGCTGCAACTGGACAAACAGTTTCACATGGAGCATGGTTGCAATGGTGACACATCATTGGCTGATGGACAACCTTAGGGTTTAACGCTGGGTTTTCAGCATCTGCAAACCATTCCATTTTACTTTTATTATGCTTTTTTCTGAGACCAATAGTAGCCTCTTCATCAGATGCAAAATAACGGTCAATTCTTAACCAATGCATCTCACGTCCTTTTCTTACCTCTGTTTTACCAACAACTGGAACGTTATTCTCAGCTTGACAAGCTATTAAACATGTGCCACAACCAAAACATGAATTCAAATCTATAGTCATTGCCCAACGATGTCCAATTTTTTCAACTGGATGAGCATCCCAAAGGTCAAAGTCTTTCATCGGTGCATCAACATGATGACCATTTTCATCTAACTTCTGAAGTGTATGATCAGGGTTATATGCTTGCTTATCTTTTGATTTATATATATCTAAAGTAGTTTCACGAACGACTGAATGACGACCCATAACAGTAGAGTGAATTTGAGTAGCTGCAATTGGATACATTTCATCTAACCTCTCTATTGATCCCGAAGTACTGAAGGAGAATGTTCCATTCGAAATATTCACTAATTTAAATGCATTCTGTCCTATAGGTTTCGGGTTTCCATTTTCATTCATTTCATATCCTCCATACTCTTTTGTTTGGTATGCAGCTTTACCTATTTTCTCACCATTACCTCCTCGACCATAACCAAGTGCAATCCCAATAGTACCAGGTGTTTGACCAGGCAATGGATATACGGGTAGCGTAAGCTCAGCATTGCCAACTTTAACCTTCGCAAGATTTAATCCATTTTCCTGATCAAATGTAGTCGCGTAGCCATCCATTTCAACTGGATTCATAGTGATACAATTATCCCAAGTAACCTTAGTCATTGGATCTGGCATTTCTTGTAACCATGGGTTATTTGCCTGAAGGCCTATACCCATTCCAGCTTTTTGATATAAAACAATCTCACGATCACCTGGATATTCCTTGAATTTCAGGCTCTTCAATGAATCTGAATTAAAAGCTACTTCCTCTGGAGCTACTCCAATCATGTTTGCTGAGCTGTTGTGAACAATGATATTCCAGTAGGATTCAAAATCATTGTACTTATCTTGAGAAGGGTCTTGAAAACCTTTTTCTTCCCATAAACCTCTAATGAAGTCATAAGATACTTTAGAGTCTTTTCCAGCTCTTTTTGCCTTACCTGCCCATACTAACATAGACTCTAAGGCAGAAGCTGTACTATGAAGCGGTCTTATCGTTGGCTGAGCGATACTAAAGTGATTTTCAACTGGCCTGTGATCATTCCAAGACTCTAATGGATGAAGGTCAGAAGCAACATATTTACATAACGATGCTGTTTCATCAGCATACAAAGACATTGACACTGAAGTCTTTATTTTCTGAACACCTTTTCCAAATTCTGACCCGTTAGATAAAGTATACACGGGGTTTACGCCATAAAAGATGACAGCTTCTGGCACTGTGCCTTTAATTATATCCTCAACAAATGCACCCATTTTTTCATCTTCTGATTTGAATAAATGAATAGGGTTATTTACATTAATAGTTACCTTGTAAGCTCCAATTACTGAGTTTAATTTATTTGTTAAAACTTGAAGTGAAGTTTCGTTTGAACCACAAACTACCAATGATTGAGATCCAGAAGTTTTTAATGAGGAAATAGCCTCTTCCACCTTCTTTTTAGTTATTGGATTTAATTTATTATCAACACCTGTATTAACACCAAATGCTTTTAACATAAAAGACAAAACATTCTTTTGCTCTGATGGTTTTATCATTCCCCGCACGTCTGCATTTGAACCCGTAATGGACATTACAGATTCAAAATGAAAGTGTTTTGACATCCATTCTCCATCAGGATTACGACTGAACCCATACTGCCCTGAGAACTGAGTAGGTAACAGCCAAGAGTTTAAGAAATCAGCTCCGATGCTAATAACAGTTTTAGCTTTAGTAAAATCATAACTTGGAATAATTCCTGAACCAGTGAACTCATCTGTTAAACCCTCAAAAGAAATCTTATTTGCATTACGAATACCAGCATAAGATACTGCATCATACTGAATATGTTCAGTTTTATCGACACCTATAGATTCCCCCAAATTAAGAATCGCTTCGTTCATAGAAGGGCTAATAATCGTATTAGATAATATAACGACCTTCTTTGCTGATTTTAGCTCAGATATGACATTCTTGTCTAAATCTGAATATGATCCGCCAACTCCATTAATCCTTGGGCGAGTTAATCTTTCGCTATCGTAAAGGCTTAAGACCGAAGCGGCGATTTGTGGATTCATATTCCCATGCGTAATCCCAAAATCTTTGTTTCCCTTAATTAAAATAGGTCGCCCCTCTCTAGTTTTAATAACAATACTAGCATAAGAGTTTCCATCGTAATAAGTAGAGGCATACCATGTTGGCATACCCGGAGTAACATTTTCTGGTTTATTTACATAAGGAATCGCCTTAGTTACAGGAGCTTCACATGCCGCAACAGTAGCAGCAGCGACAGTAAATCCTAAGAACTTCAAGAAATCTCTACGTCCTGCAGACGATTCTTGTAAATTTTCATCAGACAAAAACTCTTCAACTGAATTTTCCACTGGAAATTCTTGGTCTCTGGACTCTAAGAATGATGAAGTCTCTTTAAGCTCATCTATATCTTTCCAATATTTTCTTTCCATTCCCATATTCTTCTTTAGAATTCTTCTGTTCTTTATTAATAGTGACATTTAGCGCATTCCCATCCGCCTAATTCCATCACGGTTACTTTTCCATCCTCTAGGTATTTACCATATAATTCTTTATCGCCATCCATCAAACGCTTATGGATTTCATCATAATAACCATCTTTCTTAGTATCCAATGTGCCATTAGAAATTTCTTTCTCTTTGTGACATTCAATGCACCAACCCATTGTTAAAGTCGTTTTAGATAATTGAATGTTACCCTCAACTTTGTTCAAATCTTCAATTGTTTGAACTTTTGCAGTTTCCATCATTTTTTCCATATCTCCGTGACACTGCTTACAGTCTACGCCTCCCACCTCAACGTGTTGAGAGTGATTAAAATAAACATGGTCAGGTAGAACATGAACTCTATTCCAAATGATTTCTTTGGTATCTCCTGTGTACCTCCCTGCTCCCGAAGGGTCATATCCTGCAGCATCATAGATTTTCTGAATTTGCTCTTGCTGTTCTGGTGTTTCACCACTAATTTGCTTGTGACAGTTCATACAAACATTAACTGTTGGCAAGCCAGCAGATTTTGACTTTGTTACTGAATTGTGACAATATTTACAGTCAATAGCGTTCGTTCCAGCATGAACTGAATGAGGGAAAGATATCGGCTGAGAAGGTTGATAGTTTTCAACGAGACCTACAGAATATAGACTTAAAAAGAGAGCTACTACCAAACCTAAGACAATTGAAATAATTCCAACAACTACAACTTTTCTGTTAGCCCAAGCCCATTGCTTTAACTCATCCGTATACGTCATGTCATCATCAATTGCCTTCCCTTCCATTTCAGAAGAAGCAGCCTTTAATTGACGCCGGACACCACCCACGGCTAAAATTATAACTACAAATATGACACCCATTATAATCCAGGCCCAAGACAAACTAGACTCTTGCTCTACGGCGCTAACAGATAGGGGGTCTCCGCCATTTTTAGTTGTAGCTTGTTCTTGAGAATCAACCCAATCAAAAATACTTGTGATTTGCTCTTTTGACAACTCTGGAAATGCACTCATTGCAGTTTCAGACCAATTTGAAACTGTCTTAGCATACGGATCTATAGCCACAGCGTTTTTCCAGTTATTTACCCATTGGAAAATTGAACCTTCGGCAGCACCACCATCAGTCCACTTCTGGCGAACCTCATAAAGTTTCGGTCCTGTGCCATCCTTAAAAACTTGGTGACATGTTGCACACTTTGCTTTAAAAAGTGCATCACCTTGTGCTTGGGCCTTAAACGGCCCAGTAAATAACAACAATGCTAGTGCTCCAAAGCACCATTTACTAATATCTCTAAACATCTGACTACTAGATATTTTCATGTAAAAAACTGTTAGTCCAACATCGAAAAAACAGTTTTCGACGATAGCAAATTTAGTAGAAAAGTGAGATTTTATGACAGTTTTATGACGATTTCAATGCGAAAAAACTTAATTTAAAACGATTCTAAATAAGATAATCTCTCCTATTCAAATTCACATACTTTCACAACATGCCCCAAACCAAAAGTTTAGAACATCTTAAATTAATTCGGCACAAATATTGATTAAACTATTTTGTAACTTAGCAGTAGTATGAGAAAAAAAACAATCCTAATTTTAGGGATAACAATGAGTATAAACCTTCTTTTCGCACAAGGAGGTAATATAGAAATTATTAAGGATATCAGAATTGACGCTCTAGTAGAGAAACAAAGTGTGATCATTCCGCCTGGTGTCAATCCTAAAATTGATGGATTTAGAATCCAACTGTTTTTCGATTCAGAAAAAAGTAAAATTAATTCTGCAAAAGTAAAATTCATGTCTAAATACAACACCGTTGATACATACATTACTTATAGTGCGCCTAATTTCTTTCTGAAGGCTGGCGACTTCAGAACACGCTTAGAAGCTGAAAAGGTAAAATCAGGAATCAAGGCAGAATTCCCAACTAGCTTTATCATAAAAGAAAAGATTAACCTCCCTCGTTTAGAAAAAGAGAATACTTCAAATTAATATTGAGTATGAATTATAAGCTCGGGAAGAATTACAAACTCTGTAGTAAAACAATTATACATTCGCTTTTTGATACAGGTACTACAATCAAGTCCTACCCTTTTGTTGCAATCCTTAAAGAAGTTGAATTTGATACTAAAACTCCTTTTAAAGTAGTCTTTTCTGCTCCTAAGCGTACGTTTAAAAAAGCAGTTCAACGAAACTTAATCAAACGTAAATCAAAGGAGGCATTTCGCGTAAATAAAAATATAATTGAATCGTACCTTAAGCAGAACAATAAACAAATCGCTTTGTTTTTGGTATATTCAACTCCTGAAGAATTTGATCATATTATTCTTCAAAAGAAGATCGCTAAACTATTTGATAAAATCATAAAGAAACTAGATGAATCGCATCCTTAATATACTGACCCACTTCCGAATAGTACTCACTATTCTTTCGATGACATTTACAACATCAACTTTTTCGCAATCGAACGGGTTTGAAGTTATTCGTAGCCTTGAATTACTTGATCAAATTTATGAACATCTTGAAAAATATTATGTTGATGACCTAGAGACAGGAAAGATGTCAAAGATCGCTATAGATGCAATGTTAAAAGAACTTGACCCTTATACTGTATATTATCACGAATCTAATATTGAAGATTATCAATTAATGACTACAGGGCAATACGGTGGTATTGGGGCCTTGATTCGTAAAAATGATAACTTCGTTTATATATCAGAGCCATATGAAGGTAATCCTGCAGAAAAATCAGGATTAAAAGCTGGAGATAAAATTATGGAAATTGACGGGAAAAACATGGAGAATAAATCTTCCTCTGATGTTTCATCTGCCTTAAAAGGACCCAAAGGCGCTGATCTAAGAATTAAGATAGAGCGTAATTTTGAAGAAACAAAAACAATAACCGTTACTCGTGATGAAATCAAACTTCCAGATGTTCCTTACTCAGGGATGTTAGATGAGACAATAGGATATATCAAACTTAATAGTTTTACACGTTCAGCATCTTCAGATGTAAAAGCTGCATTCTCAGCATTAAAAAATCAAGGCATGAAGGAACTTGTTCTGGATTTACGCGGCAATGGTGGTGGGCTTTTAATTGAAGCTGTTCGTATTGTTAATATGTTCATTGATAAAAACCAAATTGTTGTTTCTACAAAAGGAAGAGTTGTTGAAGAAAATCATGTTTATAAAACAACGGAAGCGCCGATGGATTTAGAAATTCCTTTAGTTGTTTTAGTGGATAAAAATTCTGCTTCTGCCAGTGAAATTGTTTCTGGAAGTTTACAAGACTTGGACCGTGCGGTAATCATCGGAACACAATCTTATGGCAAAGGCCTTGTCCAGAGAACCTACAATTTAAACTATGGGTCAAAAGTAAAGCTGACAATTGCTAAATACTATACTCCTTCGGGAAGATGTGTGCAACGTCTTGAGTATTACGACAACAAAGATAGTGGGCATGCTTCAGAGATACCAGATTCTTTGGTTAAAATATTCAAAACTAAAAATGGTCGTTCTGTAATTGACGGACGCGGTATAGATCCAGATATTAACGTTGAGTTAAAAGAGATGAGTCGTTTAACTGCTACTATCTATAGAAACAACTTACTCTTCGATTTTGCGACAAAATACTACTATGCACATGCAGCAATTGCAGATGCAACGACATTTGAATTGTCAGATGAAGAATATGAGTCGTTCAAAAAATATGTATTAGACCAAGAATTCAAATACTCTACTGCGTCCGAAGAGATGTTAAAGGAAATGCAAAAAACGGCAGAGGAAGAAGGTTTCTTTGAAGATTCAGAAGTTGAGTTTAAGGCCTTAATGAATAAAGTTATCCCGTCAAAAGAACGGGATTTAGCCAAGTTTAAATCTCAAATTAAATCATTGCTTGAAAATGAAATTATTTCAAGATATTATTATCAATCTGGAAGAGCAAAAAACTCATTCAAGGACGATGTTTTCATTAAAAAATCATTGGAAGTCCTTCAAGATAATAGACAGTACAATACTATTCTGAGAAAATAAGCGTTCTTAAGAAAACTATAGCCTCTACCTAATTATGTTGAACCGAATATTAGGACAAAACACACACACTTCTCTACATGTTCTTTGGCTTTGCGCTCTAGCTTTTGGGACCCCCTTAAACAAGGTTGTGATGTCAATGTCTATGATATTTTTGATTCTAAACCTATTGTTAGAGTCTGAGTTTAAAACCTATTGGAGTAATATCAAGCAAAATAGAGTTTACCACTTAGTTATTGTATTCTTCTTATTCAACCTTCTTAGCTTGCTTTGGACGTTTAATTTTAACTATGCAGCCCATGACTTCAAAGTAAAGCTTCCCCTGCTAATAATAACTACTTCGCTCGCTGCTAAACCAATATTCAACCGTAAACATTTACATCTAATTTTAATTGTATTTGTTACGTCTACAATTCTAGTCTCATTAATTAATTTCGGGATGTATCAGCACTGGATTGGCAACCGTGATTATCATGATATACGCGGAATGTCAATTTTATCTTCACATGTTAGGTATGCTTTAACGGTTACATTTTCTATTGCAATATTGCTATACTTCTTGTTTTATTTGAAGAAATATTGGCTACTTCTTTCTATGCTCATTTTATGGCTTACTTTTTATACCTATTACAGTCAAGTCATAACCGGATATCTAACCCTATATGGAATCTTACTTCTGTTTTTGTTTTATAAGCTATGGCATCTAAGCCGAGCAGTAATAAGTTCAATTATTTCAGTCTTAATAGGCGTGTCCACATTTTTTATATTCTGGGTTTTCACTCCAATTAAGATTAACGAATCTGATTATAAAGACCTGCCAAGGAAGACGGCAAAAGGGCAGTATTATACAAACCATTTCGGTATTATTTCTCCGATTACTGAAAAACCAATTTATATCTTAGTTTGTGAACCCGAATTAAGAATTGATTGGCCGATATATTCGAATGTCGGGTTTGATTCTTTGGACCGAAAAGGTCAACCAATTAAATCTACCATTATTCGATATCTATCTTCAAAGGACTTGCCAAAAGATGCTGAAGGATTATCCAAACTAACAATGGAAGATATCCAATCAATAGAAAATGGTGATGCGAGTTATATTAAAACAGGATTAATGGCCCGGGCATATAGCGTGAAATTCCAACTAAACAATGGTGCAGATCCCAATAGCCATTCACTTTTAGAACGCTTAGAATACTGGAAAACTGGATTTTGCATTCTGTCCGATAACTATATTCTTGGTGTTGGAACAGGGGACATTGATGATGTATTCAAATCATATTACAAAAAATCGAGTACGCTATTAACAGCAGAAAATCAGCATCGCTCTCACAACATGTACCTCACGGTATTTATCACTTTAGGAATTTTAGGAATAAGTATTTTCATTGGCGTGCATATACAATTCATTCGATTAAATTTGAGGAATAAAGATATCTTGGGATTGAGTTTTATCGTGGTCGTATTGTTATCATTCTTAATTGAGGATACGCTGGAAACACAAACAGGAGTTACTTTCTACGCATTATTTTTAGGTCTTTTTTTCTCGAATCAAAAGGAGAAAAAACTCGATTAAACACCCTTTTATTATGTCTCCAAGTTGGATTTCATTCTTCCAAGACAAAAGTATTATCTTTGTTGAAAAAACTGAGTGATGGGTTTCGAATTAACGAAAAAGTTTCTTGAGTTATTAATTACTGCCATTGAACAGAAGGATACTTCTTGGGTGGAGAAAAATCTTTTTGTTTTACATCATGCAGATATCGCTGAGATTATTGATAAGTTAGAATTTGAAGATTCTGCTTACCTATACAATCTTCTTGCGGAAGAACTACAAGTAGCTGTCTTGGTTGAGCTAGACGAAGATCTTCGAGACAATATTATTCGCACTTTTTCGTCTAAAGAAATTGCTGATCAATTGGAGTTTATGGACTCTGATGATGCTACCGATTTAATTAGTGAATTCCCAAAGGAACAAATCGAAGAAGTAATCGGTCACATTTCTGATGTTGAAACTGCGGAAGACATTGTAGACTTGCTGAACTATGAGCCTGATACTGCTGGTGGGTTAATGCAAAAAGAATTTATTCAGGCAAAAGCAGAATGGCCTGTAAATAGATGTGTTGTTGAATTACGAAAGCAGGCTGAAGAGGTTGAGAAAATATTTACAATTTACGTTGTAGATGAAAATAATAAGCTGGTTGGATATTTATCATTAAAAAGTCTCTTGTTTGCAAACCCAACAACAAAAATAAGCAACTTATACCAAAGTAAAAACATAATCTCGGTTAAGACGAGTGATGACAACGAAGATGTTGCCAGGATCATGGAAAAATATGATTTGGTTTCTGTTCCTGTTGTTGATATTCAAAATAAGCTAGTTGGGCGGATTACAATTGATGACGTTGTCGATGTAATTATGGATGAGGCTGATAAGGATTTTCAGTTGGCGTCAGGTATTTCCGAAAATATTGAATCCAGTGATAGTGTTTGGAGAATATCTAGAGCACGTATCCCTTGGTTATTAATTGGCTTATTGGGAGGCGTTCTTGGAGCTTATGTGATTTCAATGTTTGAAGGTGGAATTAGCAAGGTTCCGCAATTAGCATTTTTTATCCCTCTTATTACAGCTATGGGAGGAAATGTTGGCGTTCAATCTTCTGCCATTGTAGTTCAGTCACTAGCTAGAGAAACAGACCAATTTGGATCTACCTTTAAGAAATTAAGAAAAGAAGCGCTCATTGGATTGGTTAATGGGCTCCTTTTGTCTATTATAATCTATGGGATTGCATTTGTCTTTCATAGTGCTACTCTTGGGTTTGTCGTAAGTGTCTCGTTATTAACTGTTGTTGTTTTTGCTGCTATTTTTGGCACGTTGATACCACTTATGCTATATAAGTACAAAATAGACCCTGCGTTGGCTACAGGACCATTCATTACAACATTAAATGACGTCCTTGGCTTGTTTATATATTTAACGATTGGAGTACTTGCGTACGGAATGTAAGTCAACAAATTTATGAAAGTTGTTTTCCTTGATACTGTTCATTCAATTTTAAAAGAGCGCTTATTAGCACATGGTTTTACATGTATTGATGGTACAATACTTAATTATAATGATTGCTTAAATGTATTGTCTGATGCAGATGGTATTATTATACGTTCTAGGTTTAAAATGGATGCAGATCTTCTTTCCAATTGTCATTCTCTTAAGTTTATCGGGCGTTCTGGTGCCGGAATGGAGGGGGTTGATGTTGATTACTGTGAACAGAGACGGATAACTCTATATAACGCCCCTGAGGGAAATAGAAATGCCGTCGGCGAACACGCCCTAGCAATGCTTCTTGGTTTGTTTAATAAAATCCCAACCGCTGATGCCGAGGTTCGAAATGGAAAATGGAATCGTGAAGGAAACAGAGGTGTTGAATTAGATGGGAAAACAATTGGTCTAATCGGTTTTGGGAATAATGGCCAAGCTTTCGCTAAGAAACTGAGAGGGTTCGATGTTCAGGTTCTTGCCTATGATAAATATAAGTCTGCCTTTGGAAGTTCAACTGTTAAAGAATCAAGTTTAGAAGAAATTTATCACCAGGCTGATATTGTAAGTTTTCATATTCCTCAAAATGAGGAAACCGTCTATTTCGCTAATGAAAAATTCTTCAATAGCTTTAGGCATAGCATATATTTAATCAATTTATCTCGAGGAAAGGTTATCAAAACAGCAGCTTTAGTTAAAGGGATGAAAGAGGGAATAATTCTTGGTGCATGCCTCGATGTCCTCGAATATGAAAAAGATAGTTTTGAATCCTTTTTTGAGCAAGAATTACCTCCTGATTTCAACTATTTAATGAAATCAAAAAAAGTAATCTTATCTCCCCATGTTGGAGGATGGACAGATGAAAGTTATTTCAAGCTCAGTGATGTTTTAGCAGATAAAATATTGAATCAATTCATCGGATGAACTCGAAGTAAGTTTCCGTAAAAAAGGTCTTTTCCAGTTGTTGTTTTCATCCACAATTCACGCACTTCACTTCTTCCCTTCTCAAAATGTACTTTTCCAGCAACCTCGAGTGTTCTTATGTCAATTTTTGGCGAATATGTATTCAATACCAAAAATCCTTTTCGCCCAATAACTTTTCCGGCTTGAATAATAAGTTCTTCTAATTTGTCTTCCAATTTCCACTTCTCTTTTTTGGCTCCAATTCCCCAGGCAGGGGGATCCATCATTATTCCATGATAATGGTTTTTCCTCTTGACCTCACGGGCTACAAACTTCAATGCATCTTCATGAACCCATTTGATATCAGAAAGGTCACTCGATTCCATATTCTCTTTTGCCCAACCCAATAATTGTTTAACAGAGTCTACATGCAAAACAGTTCCGCAAGTTTTTTTTGCTACGACAGATGCCGCGCCTGTATAAGCGAACAAATTTAAAAATTTATCGTTCTCTTTCAGACGTTTAGTTAAAAAATCCCAGTTTAGTCGCTGCTCCGGAAATAGGCCAACATGTTTAAATTTTGTGAGCTTAAGATTGAATGTTAAATTATTATATGCAATGACCCATTCTTTTGGACTTCCTTGCTTCAAACACTTCCATTTACCAGATTGCCCCCTACTAGAAATAAACTCCCAATTTGCCAGCTTATCCCATTCGTCAAAAGATTTCCCTGACTTAAAATAAGCTTGAAGTTCCGGTCGAATAGTTATAACTGAACCCCAACGCTCCAATTTTTTACCCCCTCCAGCGTCGATTAATTCGTAATCTTCCCATCCTGTGGTATATAAGCGTTCTTCTGGCATTCTATCTACGTGGTGTTTTTCTTCTTCCTCCCATCATTTGCGACATACGCATTTGGTTTTTAGAAGGCGCTACTTGAAGTTGTTTTTGCATTTGATTGATTTGATCTTTCATCATTCCACCTGTGTCTAACTTTTTAGCCTCAGCCAAAAGAGTTAATGCATCTTTCTTTCTGCCTGTTTGCGCACAAATACCTGCTAAGTGCATTCTTGCTACCGCGTTATCTTGACCTGTTCTCAAGCCTAATGACATTGCTTTTCGCAAATAGGCTTCACTTTCAGAAAGACCAAGTTCTTGTGTATTCAATACTGCTTTCAAGAACAAAATATAAGCGTGTTGCTTCTTTGGTAAAAATTGCGGATGTGTGATCTTATTAATAAACTTCGAAGCCTTGTCAGTGTCTCCTGTTCTCATAGCATTCAATGCTAAAACCATATTCTCATTTCTGAAGAACGATAGGCCAACCACAGCTGTTATTAGAATCATAACGATTCCCCATCCCCAATAACCATTGTAGAACAATACAACGGTGAAAAACAAAGATAATACTGCAACTGTGCAGCGAATAATAAATCTGATCATAATTACTTAATTATTGCTATACATTTCAATTCAATAGCAATCGGAGTTGGTAATGAATTAATTTCTACGGTTGTTCTACAAGGTAAATTATCCTTGAAATATTCAGCGTATATTTTATTATAAATCTGAAAATCGCGTTTCATATTTACTAAAAAGACAGTGACATCGACTAAATCGTTCCAACTTGAGCCCGACTCCTCAAGGATTACACGAACATTATCAAAGACACTCCGACATTGTTTTTCAAAATCAAACTCGATAAAATTTCCATTCTTATCCAATTTTAAGCCTGGAACTACTGAATCAACCTCATCTGAACCCGCAACGCGCGGGCCAACACCTGATAAAAACAATAACCCCCCCGCCTTACGGGCATGAGGATACAAACCAACAGGCTTAGGTGCTTTGTTTGTTGAAATTCTATTTTCACTTGACATTCGGATGTTGTGTTTTTATATGTAATGAATGTGTTTAATTTGCAAATATAACGAGTATTCAAGAAATACTAAAGCTTTACGTCAATTCATTCGTGGTTCTGCTTTTGATTAACGAAATTTAAATACACTTGGCATATGAAACTTTTAGTTAGCTTTTTAGTTTTTATGCTCTTTACCGGTATTTATAGCTGTAGAAATATCCTCGATGACATCTCTTTTAATGAGGATGGCAGTGACACTTTTAATACAATATTAATTTAAGTTAAAATTAACTCTTTACTTGCTCTAGACATCTTAGGCTAAAAAAGGGGAGCGCTCT
>Ga0115004_10001249_pt1 | contig 20675 bp, 16 predicted proteins | sample ArcticOcean_MG_C_10_FD_88737 | JGI IMG/M metagenome (GOLD analysis project Ga0115004, IMG submission 88737) | Marine microbial communities from western Arctic Ocean - ArcticOcean_MG_CB11_90 | ecosystem: Environmental > Aquatic > Marine > Oceanic | place: Arctic Ocean: Canada Basin | collected... | reverse complement strand
GAATCGCAATATGGCGCGATTAAAGATGCTGGCAAACAGCAACAAGTACCCTTAACATTTGGCGGACCTAAAGCAGAAGCCTAAATAATTTAAGAGCCTCGATTTATCGAGGCTCTTTTTTTGTTTCTAGTTTTTATTTAATAGAACTGTTTACATACTTTCTATTTTATTTTTGATTTCTAATAGATTCTCACTAATATTGTTATTCAATATATCTGTTATGAAAAAGCTGCTTCTTTTCGTTGTTTTATTTACCTATACAAACCAATTTGTAGTGGCTCAGTGTGGTGAAGTCGGAACACAAACAATCGTTTCTTCCCAAACACAATTAGATGGGCTTTCCTCTTGCGAAATTTTTAATGGAGATTTATTACTAAGCTCTGCCAATATAAACGATCTACAAGCACTTAGTCAACTAACAGTTGTAAATGGAAATTTCTATATTATAAATACTTCAATTACAGATTTAGGACCTTTATCCTCTTTAAACAGTGCAGTACAAGTTATAATACAAGGGAATACTTCTTTAAGTTCTTGCTGTGAATTATTACAGTTTTCAGAAGCAGTAGAACTAGGGAGTATAATGAATGTATCTTACACTAACAATGGTGTTCTTTGTGATGATAACGATGCCATAATGCTCGCCTGTTTAGGATATATTGTAGGATGTACAGATAGTGAGGCTTTAAACTATAATTCTCAAGCAACCGTAGAGGATGGTGCATGTGAATATTTTTGTCCAGAATCTGTAAACGATATTCAAGATTACGACTGTAATGGAACTGCATATCCAGAAACATGTGAAGCTTTTGTAATTAATGAGCCAAGTGATGGTGCAGGTCATTATAATAATCCAATTGGTTTGTGTTACGACGAAAACCCTCCTTCTTCTGGCCCTCATAGATCTATGTGGGGTAGGTGGGGTGCTTATCAATATATGCCTCCACAAAGATATATTCACAACTTAGAACACGGAGGAATTGCTTTTTTATACAACCCCTGTGCCAGCCAAGAAATTATCGACTCATTACGATTAATTGCATGCTCTCGTCCAGCAGATAATGGTGGTGATTTTAGATGGGTTTTAACTCCTTATGTAGGTTTGCCAACAAATATTGCGGTGGTTGCATGGGAATGGACTTATTCTAATAACTGTTACGACGGGGCTAGTATAAATGCTTTTATTGATGAACACTATAGAAATGCTCCAGAAGACTTTTATTACAATGGTAGCTACGACACTTTATATCACGGTAAGTGCGAAGCTTACGGATGTAATGATGAGTCGGCATTAAACTTTGGTGCTGCAAATTTAATAAATGATGGTTCTTGTATTTACCCAGTTTTAGATACTCAGTTAGTTACTTTAGTTGAAGGTTGGTCTCTTTTCTCAACCTATATTCAACCTCAATTCATGTCTATGGATTCTGTTTTTGAATTGATAGTTGATCAAACGATAATTGTTAAAAATAATACTGGAGCCGCTTTTTTACCTGCTTGGGGAATGGATTTAGCGATGGAAAATGGACAAGGATATCAGTCTAAACTTAGTATTGCTTCAGATTTATATGTCTTCGGATCACAATTACAACCTGAAGAAAACCCAATTCAACTTTCTGTTGGTTGGAACATGATTGCCTATTTAAGAGAAAACCCTGCAGAATGTGTTTTAGTATTTGAAGATATTGCCGACTCCGTAACTATCGTAAAAGATGGACAAGGAAATGTGTATTTCCCAGATTGGGGTTTTAGCAATATTGGAAATATGATTGCAGGTCAAGGATATCAAGTGAAAATGGCATCTCCAACGAGTCTCGAATACCTAGCAAACGATTTAGAATACTAATCAAACTTGCCAGCTATACGCTCTAAAGTGTCCTGATCTATAGTATGACCTCCTGTATATTGTATCCATTCTGCATCGAAATTTTTCAATTCTTTTTTGTATTCTAATACAGATTCAGCAGTATAAAATTCATCGTCATTTCCGAATACTATATAGTTTTGTGTTTTGGGATGCTTAAAATTATAAGCTTCAAAATTGAAGTCGTTGGCTATTTTACCCGCCCATAGTATAAGTGAATTAAAAGGATGCTTTGTAACCAAACTCCATCTACTTACTGTAGCTGTACCTTGAGAAAAACCAAGCACGTTTAATTTACAATCTGTAGCTGCTTCTTTAAGTAGCTTATCTGTTACTAGTTCCAGGAAACTACAGTGATCAACAATTTCATCTCCTCTATTTTCCTTGGTCATCCAACTGGCTCCCACTCGTCCAGAAAACCCTTTTAAATAAAACTTATTGAAACCCTCTGGAGCAATAATATAAACCCCTTCTTTTTCGATTGATTTGAATTTCTGAATAAAGAATTTAGCTAACTGTCCGTAGCCATGACAGAGTACCCAAATTTCATGGGTCTTTTCATTAAGCTCTCCAAGTGTGTAATAGTGAGCTGTAGTTTCAATTTTTATTGAATGTTCTCTCATTTTAGTCTTCTATTGTTAATTCTAAAAAATCATTCATAAGGTCATTGTCTATAGTTACCGACAATTGGTAATGTTCTAATTTCCATTCCTCATCTTCATGCGACAAAATACCCGAAGCTCTACAGTCTCCCATCCACGTGTCTAATACTTCATCAAACCAGGCAATGCTTTTGTCTTTGTTAAATCGAATTGTTCTTTCTTTCGATTTAAAACTCCAAGCTTTCCCATTGTCGAAATAGGGTTTTGAGAAGTCAGAAAACTCCTCTTTTGTCCATCTTTCAGTTATATCTGTACCAATAAAAACACCATCCTCTGCTATAAATCCAAAGTAGTCTTTATAGTTTGCAACTGAAGCGTCTTCATGCCATTGGTCTATTTGATCATTGAGTTCCTCTTGCAATATTAATTGGTTTGGTACATTTGAATTACAAGAAACTAGTACTAATAGCGCTATTATTATGCTGATGTTTTTCATTTAAAAAGTGTTTTGCGTCCGTATACTTTACATATAGGGCAGGTTTCTGGTTTATGTCCTCTTGCTGGACAATGTTCTCTTCCAAAGAAAATTATTTGTAAGTGTAGTTTATTCCATAATTTCTTTGGGAACAGCCTCTTCAAATCTTTTTCTGTTTGCTCTACATTTTTACCATTGGTAAGTTTCCACCTATAGGCAAGTCTGTGTATGTGTGTATCTACAGGAAATGCTGGAACTCCAAATGCTTGTGCCATTACAACGGAGGCCGTTTTATGTCCTACCCCCGGAAGTTCTTCTAAATATTCAAAGCTTTCAGGAACTTCTCCAGCATGTTTATCGAGTAGAATATGTGATAGATCGTAAATAGCTTTCGACTTCCTCGGCGATAAACCACAAGGCCTTATAATAGCCTTAATTTCTTCCACAGTTAATTTAATCATATCCTGTGGACTTGATGCTTTCGAAAATAATAGAGGCGTAATTGTATTTACACGTGCATCTGTACATTGTGCAGATAATAATACCGCAATTAATAGTGTGTAGGAATCGGTATGGTCTAATGGAATGGGTGTCTTAGAATATAATTGCTCAAGAGTGTTTTGTATGTCTTTAGCTTTAAGTTGTTTTTGAGTCAACATGATGTATTTTTATTTGTAACAGTAATTCAATATTAATCAATTGTAAGTATAGTGTATTTTTTAGTCTTTTAAATAAATTCTAAATAAATCTACTTATATTGTATGCGTGCATAACAATATTAGGAACTACATACTAAACTTTAAATGAGCCACTTGACTTACACCTTACCATTTAGCAAAATTAAAATGACCGATATCCTTCAAGTTGGAGGTAAAAACGCATCATTAGGAGAAATGATTCAAAACCTAAGTCCTTTAGGAGTCGAAGTTCCAGATGGTTTTGCAATTACAGTAGATGCCTATAATTACTTTATTGAATATAATAAATTAAACGATTCTATTTATGAAATATTATGTGAATACAGTTTGTCTAAACATAGTTAACACATATTCAAAATAAATTACAGATTATGAAAAAACTACTATTCTCCCTTGTTCTTACATGTTCCATTGTATGTGTACAAGCACAAACCTCAACAGAATTTGATGGTTATGCTTTATACAATCAACAAAATGAAAATACAACCTACTTAATAGACAAAGAGGGCGATATTGCTCATACATGGAATAACGACTTGTCTTGTAACTATACCGTACTGTTAAAAAATAATGGGAACATTGTAAGAGGTGCTAAAAACTCATCTAATATACTTGGTGGTGCTGCCGAAGGAGGAAGAGTACAAGAAATAGCTCCAGATGGATCTATTGTGTGGGACTTTACTTATTCGAGTAGTGAGCATCTTTCGCATCACGACATTACTCTAGTAAACAATCATGTTTTATTAACGGCTTGGGAAGTAAAATCTACTTCAGAATTAACTCAAGCTGGTTATGATGATGCTTCAGATGACAAATGGCCTACTCATTTTGTGGAAGTAGCACATGATGGCAACGGAGGTGGAGAGATAGTTTGGGAATGGCACTTGTGGGATCACATGATACAGGATCACGATGCTAGTAAAGACAATTATGGCATTGTAGGTGAACACCCCGAATTAATAGACATTAATATGTTGCCAGAAATGGGCGGAGGTCCTGGCCCTGGCGGAAATAGTGGCGATTGGTTTCACGTAAATGGTGTAAACTATAATGCAGAATTAGATCAAATTGCCTTTTCTTCGCGTCACTCTAGCGAGGTGTTTATTATAGATCACAGTACAACAACTGCCGAAGCTGCATCTCATTTTGGTGGAAATTCTAACCAAGGAGGCGATATATTGTATCGTTGGGGAAATCCATCAAACTATGATGCTCCTGGTTCGCAACAAATTCCATCTGCCGTACACGATGTTCGTTGGATTGCAAATGACGGAAGACCAAATGGTGGCTTTTTACAGTTTTATAATAACGATGGTGCTAGTAATTTCTCTGCAATTGATGCTATCGAAACACCTCGAAATGGTTACAATTACGATTTAGTGGCAGGACAAGCTTACGAGCCTAGTTCTTACGATTGGAGACACACTTGTGAGGGCTATGCGAGTGGTCAATCTTCGCAAGATAGAATGAGCAATGGAAATGTGTTTGTAAATATGTCTGGCGGCCAAGGTGGTGCAGGCTATATGTATGAAGCCGATTCTTTAGGAAATGTAGTTTGGCTGTACAATGCAGGAGGAACTCCAAAAGCTTTTAGATACGAGTGTAAAGATTTAGGTATTATTGCTCTTTTAGATAATCCTTGTGTGATTGATGAGACTACAATTTCTGAACAAGAACTTTCTAAAATCATAATTTCACCTAATCCATCTAAAGGGATTTTTAATATTACGGGAATAGAATCCAAAGACTTCACCATAAGTATCGCAAATGCATTTGGGCAAAGAATAAAGGTTCAAAAATCGGCTCGAATAGATCTTACAGGTTTTGCAAATGGAATTTATTTTATTCATTATTCAGACGATAAAGGTCTTTCAACTTTAAAAACAGTTTCTCTAACAAAATAGTGTATGAACCTTAAATCTATAGGTTTTCTTTTCTTGGTATTTACTTCTTTAAATTGTTTTTCGCAGGAGTCTTTTTATAAAACCGATGCTATTCGTGAACTAAAAATATCCTTTTATCAAAACAATTGGGATGCGGCTTTAGACAGCCTTTATATAAAGGGCGATCGAGAGCGAATACTTGCTTCTGTACTTATAGATGGGCTGAATTACGACAGTGTTGGAGTTCGATATAAGGGCTTTAGCTCGGCTAGTATTAACCGAGTTAAAAACCCTTTTAATATTAAATTGAACTATACTATTTCCGGTCAAAACCATTTGGGAATAGATAAGTTAAAACTGAGTAATGTTATACAGGATCCTTCTTTTGTTCGAGAAGTTCTCTCCTATGAAATTGCTCGACAATACATGCCTGCTTCCGAAGCTAACTATGCCAATTTGTATATAAACGATACACTAATTGGGCTGTATTCTAATATTGAGGCAGTAAATAAAGAATTCCTAGAAAAGCATTTTAGTTCTACCGATAATGTATTGGTAAAAGGAAATCCAGAAGAGGTCGATTTATTTGGTGAAAACTCAAACCTTAGTAATAGTCCTGGCGCAGATACAGCCAACTATACAAGCTTGTATTCTATGGAATCGGATTACGGTTGGAATGAACTCTATGAATTTATCGATACGCTGAATGAGTACGAGTATGCATTAGAAAAGGTGTTAAATATTGACCGATCTCTATGGATGCATGCGCTAAATTACACCCTCGTAAATTTAGATAGTTATATTGGTTATGCTCAAAACTATTATCTATATCAAGACGATCAGGGATTGTTTAATCCTATTCTTTGGGATTTAAACATGTCTTTTGGTAGCTTTCGCCTCGCTGATGCTTCTGTGTATTACGACGGATTCTCCATCGAACAAGCTAAAATGCTTGATCCTCTAACTCATTATAATGAGTATTCGGTGTTTGCTAGACCGCTACTGCGAAAGCTTTTTGAAAACAACAGATATAGGAAAATGTATATGGCGCATATACGAACCATTATAGAAGAGAATTTTGAAAATTCACTTTATAAAAATAGAGCCGAAGAGCTGTATTATTTAATTGATGAAAGTGTATATGCCGATACAAATAAGTTTTATTCGTACACCGACTTTCAGTACAATATGTATTCTACTGTAAACGATTTAATCGACTATCCAGGTATTGTAGACTTAATGGAAGGGCGTACAGAATACCTTTCCAATTACGAGGGATATCACGGTGCACCACAAATTGACTCTATTATAAGTACACCCACAGAACCACTCGCTGGAGATATGGTGTCTATCGCCGCTTTTGTAATTGATGCTTCACATGTGTTTTTAGCATCGAAACAAAATACGGAGAATCTTTACGAGCATATTGCTATGAACGACCAAGGTTTATATGGCGATTTGGTTTCTGGTGATGGTTGGTTTACTGCCTCAATAGTTTCTACTGGAGCTCAAATAGATTATTATATATATGCAGAGAATGATTCTTCTGGCATTTTTTCTCCTGAACGTGCAGCATACGAACATTATTCAATTGAAGGTAACTTTACAAAAGGCGATTTCGTTATTAACGAGTTAATGGCTTCTAACACGATCTCATCTCAAGATGAAAATGGAAATTATGGGGATTGGATTGAACTCTACAATACAACAGAAAGTGCGATTACACTCAACGGATTGTATCTAAGTGACGATTTATCAAGTTTAAGAAAATGGGAATTACCAGAAATTACAATTCAAGCGAATGATTATTTAATTGTCTGGGCAGATTCTGATGAATCTCTCAATGGAAACCATACCAATTTCAAAATTTCAGCCGCAGGCGAAGCTCTTTTTTTATCAGATACAAATGGTGAACTTATGGATTCTGTAAGTTTTACCCAACAGCTAAAAGATGTGTCCTACGGTAGGTATCCCAACGGAACGGGCGATTTTACACTATTAAGTCCTACCTTTAATGCAAACAATAACACGGCAGACAGTATTCCGACTAATACTACCTTAGTAATTGATGTATTTCCAAATCCAACAGATGATTTACTTTGGCTCTCAATATCTTCTCAGCAAGAATCCCTAGTAGAGGTCTTCGACGTATTGGGTCGCTCGGTATATTCAACAACTATAAGTATAGGTATTACGCTCACAGAATTTTCAACTAGCGATTATAAAGCAGGAATATATCTTATTACGGTAAGTAACTCAGATAAAGTTACTACCCTAAAGATGGTTAAACTCTAAATTTTACAGATTATGAAAAAAGTACAAATTTTACTCGCTCTAATTTTTTCTACTAGTCTAGTAGCTCAAGAATATACTCATTTTACAGAAGCTGAAGGATTGATAAATAATTCAGTAAACTGTTTAACAATAGACCAATATCAAAATATTTGGTTTGGGACAAATAATGGTGTTTCCATGTTCGATGGTGATACTTGGTCAGGTTTTAGTACCGAACTTAATCCTGAATTAGTATCAAATAGTATTACAGCAATTTTCGCAAGTACTAATGGAACTGTTTGGTTTGGAACCGATTTTGGGATAAATAGACTCGATGGGGCTTCTTGGGATATTTATACTGAGGAAGATGGTCTTGGAGATAATAGAATTAGCAGTATTACCGAAGATTCGAATGGAAATATTTGGATAGGAGAGAAGAATGGAATTAGTAAGTTCGATGGTGCAGAATGGACTTCTTATGGAATGGATGATGGTTTGCCTTTTGGAGGTGTAAACGAAATTTCGTTCGATTCTAATAATGACTTATGGCTTGCCAATAGTATTTTTGGAATGATTCACTTTGATGGAACTGATTTTACGACCTATAATACCAACGCTGGTTTGGTGAGTAATTCGGTAAGAACAATTGAAATAGACGAAGAAGATAATAAATGGGTCGGTACAGCTCAAGGAATAACAGTTTTAAATGCAAATAATAACGTTGTTGACCATCATACAATGATGTTGCTTTTACCTGAACCAGATACCTTGAACCCTGTAGTAGACATAGCTTTTGATTCTCAAGGAAATGTATGGACGGGTATTTACGTAGACTACCTAGTTACTGTTGGTGGTGTGGCTGCTTGGAACGGAGATTCTTGGACAGGATTTACAGATGATGAAGAACTTGTTGGTCCTGTAGTTAGAGCTTTAGCCGTAGATGTTAATGATGCTATTTGGGTGGCTACAAGTTCCGGTGTTACTAAAATTAGTGAGCCTGTTTTGTCTATTCCACAACTGTTTACGCATTCAGAAATGAGTGTTTATCCAAATCCTGCAACTACCACCCTGACTTTTGATTTTGATACCCCAGAAGAAATAACATTAACAAACTCTTTAGGGCAAAGGGTATTAACTAAAAAGATGAATGTCGGTTTAAATGTATTAGATATTTCTTCGTTAGCAACTGGACTTTACTTTATTAAAAGTAAAAATTCGAGTTTTAAAAAGGTACTCATTAAATAGTAAACCATAATGCAGACAAAGTACAATTCTTCTGTTTTACTAATGTTTTTATAAAAGCAATAGAGTTCCTTACTGGTTACTACTCTACTTCAAAATAGTAGCTTACTTTTTCTTCTTCCCATCCATAAAATCCTTCAAGTAATAGGGCTCAAAATAAGCAACATCTTCAAATTGTTTGTTTTGGTATTTAAGTTCTATGGTCTCTGCCACTGCATGTGCTTTAGGGAAGGTAGTAGCCGAGAAGCTTGTGTTTTCTCTTTGGTAGAGGTCTTTAGATTTTGCTGCACCATCTCCAATAAAGTGACAATGTGCCGTATTTAAAAAATGGTCGTACGAGTTTGGTTTTAGAATGAGTGCTTCGGTATCCTTAATTTTAGTGAATTGAGTATCGAATACGGCTGTATAAACCTCCATTCTACGCGCATCGAGCATCGGAATAAGTAAATCATTGTTGCTTACCTTATTTTCTAAAACATAGGTTTTACAAAGTACTTCCAGAGTCTCAACGCTAATTAAGGGGATGTCTAAGCCAAAACACAAACCTTTTGCTGCCGAAACACCTATACGCAAACCAGTATAAGACCCAGGACCCTTGCTTACGGCTACAGCTTCTATCTCTTGAAGTTTTTTACCTGCCTTAGCACAGAGATCTTCAATAAATACATGTAGTTTTTCAGAATGAGAAAACTCACCTTCGTTATAGTCAACAGATTCTAGTACGATTCCGTTTTCGCTAAGAGCTACCGAACAATTTTTTGTTGCTGTATCTAAGCTAAGAATGAGTGCCATTTTTTTATATTTTTCAGGACGCAATTTACACTTTATAAAGACTGCTAAAATTATAGAGGATTAATTTTATTTCCCCCAATTTGCGCTTTTAGTTAAAAGAAACTCAAGTTCTTTTATACTCTCTTTTAATTCTTTTGGAATCGCCCCTTTGTGTTTTATTGTAATTGTATCTGTCTCAGTATAAATTGTTAAACTAGTAAGTGGTAAATCTTGAGCTCTCAAATTATAATCTACAGACACTGAGAGTTCCTTTCTGCTTAAAAGTTTATCAAGTTCTTTAAAATCTGATCTGTCCATATACCAATCAAATATACCTTGGGCCTCTACAAATCTTTTCCCATTATATTTCACATGTCTATCTTCGTTTACACTAATCGTGTAAATAGGGCAAGTACCGTAACACGCCCCTCTCGAGAATTCAATCTTTAATTTATCGGGCGTCTTTAGGACTTGGTTTTCTTTTACGCTTGAACACGAAAAGAGTGTTGTAATTAGCACTACTATAAGTTTCTTCATTGTAAATCGATTTATTACCTTTCCTTTTTTACAAAGATAACATATGCGAGTACATTTTATTGCAATTGGAGGTGCAGCAATGCATAATTTAGCATTAGCGCTTCATGAAAAGGATTATTTGGTTACCGGTTCAGATGATGCAATTTTTAATCCTTCGAAAGCAAGATTAGAAAATGCGGGTATTTGCCCTATTACTATGGGCTGGTTTCCAGAAAAAATAACTTCTGATCTAGAGGCTATTATTGTAGGGATGCATGCTAGAGCTAATAACCCGGAATTGCTTAAAGCTCAAGAACTAGGTTTAGCTATTTATTCGTATCCAGAGTATTTATACGAGCAATCAAAAAATAAAACTAGAATTGTGATAGGGGGAAGCCATGGTAAAACCACTATCACCTCCATGATATTGCATGTACTCCAAGATCTAAATATTGACTGTGATTATATGGTAGGAGCACAGCTTGCCGGATTTAATACCATGGTAAAGTTAAGTGATGCCCCAGTTATTGTTCTAGAAGGGGATGAGTATTTATCTTCTCCAATCGATTTAAGACCTAAATTCCATCTGTATAAACCACATATTGCTCTTATTAGTGGAATCGCTTGGGATCATATAAATGTGTTTCCAACTTTTGAAAATTACTTGAGCCAGTTTGAAATTTTTATAAATAAAATTGAGGACAAAGGATACCTTACTTTTTGTTCAAACGATTCTGAACTAGAGAAGATTGTAAATGTAAACGCTACAATTTCTACAGAAGGGTACTCATTACCTGTACATAAAATTGTAGAGGGTAAAACATTTGTTGAATATCATGGAGAATCAATCCCATTAGAAATATTCGGTGAGCATAATTTAATGAATATGATGGGTGCTTTAAATATCTGTAAACAGTTAGAGGTGTCTGAACTCGATTTTCTAAAATCAATATCTAGTTTTAAGGGGGCTTCACGAAGATTAGAAAAAATATACGAACGCGAAGGGCTACAAGTCTTTAAAGATTTTGCGCACTCACCATCTAAAGTACGAGCTAGTGTAAAAGCAGTGAGAGCTCAGTTTAGTGATTTTACTATTATTGCTGCATTAGAATTACACACTTTTAGTAGTTTGAATAAGGAGTTTTTAACTGAATATGAGAACTCTATGGATGGTGTTGATACAGCAATTGTATATTTCGATCCTAAGGCAATTGCACATAAAAAGTTAGAAAGCCTATCTAAGGATTTGGTTTTTGATTGTTTTGCAAATAGTGGTTTGAAAGTTATAAGCTCTAGTATTGATGTTTGTGAAATGATTCAATACAAAGTATCTCATAATACGATTGTACTTTTAATGAGTTCAGGTAATTTTGGTGGATTAGAACTTGATGAATTTGCTAAAACTTTATAAGTGTTTCGCTACTTGTTCAAGTTTCATTCCTCTCGACCCTTTAATTAATATAAATGCATCTGTTATCGGACATTCAATTAAGGCATTTACTAGCTCTTGAGTAGTCCCAAAACTAGGGTATTCTGTAGTATTTGCATTTGTAAAAGCCTCTCCAACTAAATACACTTCAGAAAAACCTGCACTTAAACATTGATTTATAATATTTACGTGTTCTCTTTTTGAATCTTCACCTAATTCAAACATATCGCCAAGCACCAGTACTTTGTGTTTGTGATCAATGTTTAACATATTGTGTATTGCCTTCTCTACACTCATAGGGTTAGCATTGTAGGCATCTAATAGAATAGAATTTCTAGTTGTTTTTAGTAACTGAGATCTATTATTTGTAGGGATGTAGTTCTCAATAGCTTTTTTAATCTCATCTATTTCTACACCACAGTAATTTCCAATAGCAATGCTTAGTGCTATATTGTCAAAGTTATAATCACCTATTAATTGACTTTTTATAAGTAGTTCATTTACGGTGACTGAAACATAGGGCTGCGCATTTATAAATTTAATTATATAATTGCTTGTATTAAGCTGTCCATAGGTAAACTGTTTACTACTCACGGGGCTTAATTCAAGTAAGTTTTGTTGATTATCTTTAGTGAAAACACATCCACTATTATTCCCCAAGTAATCATAGAGTTCTGTTTTAGCTCTCAAAACTCCCTCTAATGAACCAAAGCCTTCTAAATGAGCTTTCCCTATATTGGTAATTACTCCTATGTCTGGTTCTGCAATTTCGCATAACTGAGCGATTTCGCCCACGTGGTTAGCGCCCATTTCAATAATTGCATACTCTGTGTCTACTTCTATTGCAAGTAAGCTTAAGGGTACTCCTATGTGGTTGTTTAGATTGCCTTTGGTAGCGGAGGTCTTATACTTTTGCTTAAGTACTCTGTATGTTAACTCCTTACTTGTTGTTTTACCATTAGTTCCAGTAATAGCTAATACAGGACATTTTAATTGCTTTCGATGGTGATTTGCTAAATTTTGAAGTGTAGTTAACACATCTTTTACAAGAATGTAGCGTTCGTCTAAAACATACTTAGCCTCATCTACTACTGCATAAGAAGCTCCTTTTTGTAAGGCTGTAATTGCAAATTCGTTTGCATTAAAATTTGGACCTTTTAAGGCGAAAAATAAACAACCCGTACTTATTGCTCTTGTGTCAATACAAACCACAGGGTGCTTTAGAAAAATAGAATAGAGTTTGTTTAGCATAGCGAAATAATTAATAGCAAAAAAAAAGCCTCTCGTTAAGAGAGGCTTAGTAATTAGCGTGTCATTTTTCTAGCCTTCTTTTTATTAGGCTTTAAGTTTTGTGAGCCCATTCTGTCCATTACACAACGGAAACCAATAAAGTCAGTTCCGATATCGCTGTTTAAGAATCGCTTTGATCCTGGGTTTAACCAATAAGCACGGTCTTTCCAAGATCCTCCTTTGTAAACATGAACATCATTGTTTACTAAAGTAGTTTTACCGTAGTCGTACATTGCTTCTTCTCCTTGAGAATCTCCTTTTGAATAGTAAATACTCGATTCGATGTCACCATCATATCTATCAGAGTTTTTAGCTGTTTGGTAGTTTCTTCTTAATTTATCGGCTTCAGATTCTCTACTTTGCATTCTACCTAAAGAATCGGCTTCAATATAATAACCTTCCTCGTCTTTAGCCTTGTCTACAAATACGTTTCCTCTAAATGGCATAAAGTCATCTTGTCCTACGGCATCATCTCTATATACATCAAGTACCCATTCCGCAACGTTTCCACTCATGTCGAATAAACCGTAGTCGTTAGGAGGGAAAGATTTAATTTCCATTGTGCGAGCACCTGCATCGTTCAATGCACCTGCAATTCCCATGTTGTCTCCATCGCCACGTTTAAAGTTAGCTAACAGCTCACCTTGAAATGGTTTACGGTTATCTCTTAAAGAGTTTCTATTCCATGGGTAGTATCTACCTTCTGCAATATTTCCTTCTATAGAATTCCCAATTAAGCCCCAAGCAGCATATTCCCATTCTGCTTCTGTTGGAAGTCTGAATCCTGAAATTAAAATACCATCTTCTTTTTGTCCTCTACGTCCAACTTTACTTTTTGGATTTCTTAAATCTCTATATCCCTTGTTTTTTCTAATTGCTCCTGTATATTGACCAGCACGATAAGTTTCGGTATTGAAATTGTCGTCGTCAAACTGCTCTGTATTATGTTTTAATGACTTCGCCTTAATTAAAGCAAGTTCATTTACACGGTCTGTTCTCCAAGCACAATAATCTTGTACTTGCTCCCAGTTAACTCCAACTACAGGATAGTGACTAAATCCAGCATGACGAAGGTAATTGTTTACCATAGGATCGTTATAGCCTAGTTCACTTCTCCAAGCATTCGTATCTGGTAAAGCATTCCAGTATACTTCTGGGTAACTTTCGCCAAAAACACGAGTTAACCAAAATAGGTATTCTCTATAAGAAACGTTTGTAACTTCAGTTTCATCGATATAGAATGAAGCTACAGATACCTGACGAGGTACAGCATTATGCTCCATTAGGATATCTTCCTCGGTTTGGCCCATGATAAATGAACCACCTTCTACAAAGACCATCCCTACAGGTAGCGATTGATTGTAGTTTAGTTCAGCTTCAAAACCTCCGTTTGCAGAAGTATTCACTTTCCATCCAGTAGTTTGTGACATGTTCTTGTATTTGTTACCTCCACAAGAAGTAACTAAGGCAGCAAGTCCTACTATAAATAGTTTAGATAAAGAATTCGACATTTTCATGATATATAGCGCGTTGATGTTGTTCGTGTTGTAATAAGGGCCTAAATTACCTAAAATTTAGGGCATTTAATAGCTTTTAATTTTTTTCTTTTATCTCTACAAGCTAACTGTAAAGTAACTGATATTTCATGAGCTCCTCCTGAGGTGCCTGAAAGCTTTGATACTGTATAGTCGTAACTATATCCAAAACGTATTCCGCTATTTTCATAACCTAATACAATTAAAATAGCATCTGGATTAGAGAAGTTACTTCTGTAGTAAAGACCTCCAGATAAACTTTCGTTTGTTAGAGACATTCCTACGTTTAATTGTTCTGCACCTGCTTGTTTAAGATACATTACGTTGGGAGTTATAAAAGGGCCATCCATTACCAATCCCATATTTTTACTTCTACCCACTGCAAAATTAGCTCCAGTATGTAAAGTAAATCGTCTTGGTAAAAAGCTTTCTTCTATATAAGAATCGTCCGGTTGTGAAATATGATGTAAAGCCAATCCAAAGAAATATTTCTTCGTAAACGCCATCATTCCTAAAGAAACATCTGCATAGCCTACACTTTCGGCAATAAGATCTAAATTCTCTTCAGTCTCATAGATGAAACCATAATTAGGGTCTAATTGATCTCCAAAGAATAATTTTGTTTTGTCTAAACTTTTTTGGTGGTAACTGGCTTGAATACCTGTAAGAACCGTGAGTTTTCTTGATACTTGTAGTTGGTAGGAGTAAATTGCATTTACCTGAGTACTCTTTATAACTCCTTCTCCTTGTACATCGTTTAAGATTTGTAATCCTACACCCCCGTTAAGTTTCTCTACATTTTTATCTATAGAAATACTGTTACTTACAAATGCACCTCTTAAACTTGGCCATTGGTTTCTATGATTCATAGAAATACGTGGGCAGTTTGCAGAACCAGCCATTGCGGGGTTTAAGTACATTGGGTTTGCATAGAACTGCGTAAAAGCAGGGTCTTGCGCCAGAGCGTTAGTTGATATACCTAAGCTTATAATTGCCAATAAGGCAAATAATTTATTTCGAATCATATTACTTTTAGGTTACGAGACACAATAATACAATAATTTTTGAAACTCTAAACCTCCGTTTACTTCCAAAAACAATACAATTTCGTTTTTCTGAAATAATTGTGCCAAAACTTACTATTTTTACAATAGATTTTATTCTTATTCGTTTCCTAAGTTTAACATAAACCTTCAAGTGTATGCCGCGCTTTTATTTTTGTTTTTTCCTACTACTATCCTTGTTTGCCCCAAAGGTTTACACTCAAACGAGTAAACCTATTTCTATTGTATGGGAGCAAAAAGAAAACAATATTAAAAGGGATACTTTACGACCTAATTTGTCATTTGTAGGCGCATATTATGATTTAGAGGAATCAAAATCACCGATTTTTAAACGTAAAATACGCCTTCCAGAAAATATATCTACTGTAAACGTAACTTTAGAGGTACTAGATAGTGTCCCTTTTACCTTAAACGAAATGTTGTTGTTAGACACAATTGGGATGCCGAGTACTTTGACTTGGAATATAACTTATGAAAGGAAAATACCATTCCTTACTATTTGTTATATCCCCATTATATCCGATTATAAAGTGTCAGAATTTGAATATAACTTAGAGCTTAACTATTTCGGATACGAGTTCCCCTCCTATCGAAATAATACGGAGAATTCGGTTCTTAGTCAGGGCGATTGGTATCGATTTAAAGTTACTGAAGACGGATTGTATAAAATTGATAAAGCTGCTTTTGAGGAAATGGGTGTTTCTATTGGCTCTATTAATCCTACCAAGATTCAGGTTTATGGAAATGGAGGCGCAATGTTGCCAGAATTTAATGGTGATTTTAGATTTGATGACTTAGAAGAAAATGCGGTATTTGTGTACGGAGAAGATGATGAAACCTTTAATTCGAGTGATTTCGTAGTCTTTTATGCTCAATCTCCTCACCGATGGGAATACGATTCTACAGCATTGGCCTTTTCTCATAAATTAAATATATACGATAATACTAATTACTACTATATACATATTGGAGCGGAAGATGGGAAAAGAATAGAAAGTGTAAACACTAGTGGAAATTCAAATTTTGAGGTTGATTTCCATACACATCCTACTTTTTACGAATGGGAAGATCAAAATTTAAAACATTCTGGTCGACAATGGTTTGGTGAGTATTTTAGTTTTAATGAGCAGTACAACATCAACTTTAGTTTTGCAGATAGAATAAAAACGGAGCCGGTTAGAATTAATGCTCGTGCAGTAGCCCGATCTGCGTCAGCTACAAATTTATCTTGTAAGCTTAATGGTGCTGAAGTATTGAATGTACCCATTGGTGTGAATATAACTTCGGAAGTTTATGTAGACGATGGGGAAGCTTTTTCTGAATTTATTTCAAACCAAAATAGTATTGGATTAAGTGTTTCGTACGATAAGAATGGAAACTCGGCAGCTTTTGCGTATCTCGATTATATTGAGCTCCAAGCAAAGTGTGCATTAAATTACAACGGTGGACAATTGCTTTTTAAAGAACCTTCTACTATAGGGCTTAATCGTCTGTCTAAATTTGTAATTAATTCTAATTTAAACTCATTTGTGGTTTGGGATCTTACCAATCCTACAGAAGTAACCAATATTTCACTTAGTAGTTACGAGAGCTTTTCGGTACCCACAGAAATTTTAAAAACCTTTGCTATTCACGATTTGAATAAATCGACTTACAAAAAACCTATTTTCGATAAGAAACTCCAAATTCAAAATTTACATGGCCAGCAAACGGCGGATTTACTTATTATAACTGCTCCTGAATTTTTAGAAGCTGCCGAACGTTTGGCTGAGCATCATATTAATGAAGATGCAATGACAGTGAATGTTGCAACTACGGAACAGATTTATAATGAGTTTAGTTCTGGGAAACAAGATCTTATAGCTTTACGAGATTATGTGAAAATGTTTTACGAAAATGCACAGAGCCCTCAGGATATTCCTGAGAATGTATTACTTTTTGGAGATGCAAGTTTCGATTATAAGGGTATTACAGCAGCAAATGGACTGTACGACGATGTGAATTTTGTTCCCACTTTCCAGTCTGTATACTCCTTTAAAATAGGACCTTCTTTCTGTACAGATGATTTTATTGCTTATTTAGATTCTACTGAAGGTGCTCAAAATACAATGAGCTCAGACGGAATGGATATTGGAGTTGGGCGAATAGTTTGTCAAACTTTAAATGAAGCTGAGGCTGTTGTAGATAAAATAATCAACTATAATTCTGTGAATTCATTTGGCGATTGGCGTTCTAATATTTGTTTTGTGGCTGATGATGTGGACGATGAAAGTTGGGAGTTTAGATTGCAAGAAAACATGGATGCCATTGCATCTAGGATTGATACTTCGTATGCCAATTACAATGTTAATAAAGTGTATTTAGATTCGTATCAGCAAATAGCCTCTTCTGGTGGACAACGCTATCCAGATGCTAGACAAGCGATTGTAGACCAAATAAACAAAGGGACTTTAATGATGCATTATTATGGCCACGGAGGAGAAGTAGGTTGGGCAGAAGAGCGTGTACTCGAGCTCATAGATATTAATACTTGGGAGAATATGAATAATTTAGCGGTGTTTATTACTGCTACTTGTGAGTTTTCTAGATACGACGATGCTAAACGGATTTCTGCTGGAGAGCAAATTCTACTGAACCCTAATGGAGCTGGTGTTGCTTTGTTTACTACTACCAGAACAATTACCGAAAGTGATGCTAAGAATTTGTCCACTACGTTTTATAAATATGCAATTCCAGAAAGTGCAGGCGAAAAATTGAGTTTTGGTTCTATTATGAGAGCCATGAAAAACGATTTGAATTCCTCGGGTATCTCAGCTACCAACAAAATGAAGTTTACACTTTTAGGCGACCCTTCTTTAAAATTTCCTATTCCAGAAAATAAAGTTGTAGTAACCGAAATTGTCGATGCCATTACTTTACAACCAATAGATACTGTAAAAGCATTGTCTAGAATTATTGTAAAAGGAAAAGTTACTGATGCGAATAATGCAATTTTAAGTTCTTTTAACGGATTACTTCAGTCTACTGTTTACGATAAGCCGAGTCAATTGCAAACTATAAACAACGATTTTGAATTCTTAGATCCATTTTATTTCGACCTACAACAAAACATATTGTATACAGGAAATGTAAGTGTAAATAATGGTCTATTCGAATTTGAGTTTGTAGTACCAAGAGATATTTCCTATGCTTTTGGATTTGGGAAGATTTCGCTGTACGCTCACGATAGTATAAGTGATGCAATTGGAGCAGATACTTCGGTGTTAATTGGAGGGTTTAACGAAAATGCTAGTGAAGATGATTTTGGACCAGAAATCCAGTTGTTTATGAATAACGCTAGTTTTAGAGAAGGTGGAATAACAAATTCTAATCCTAATTTATTTGCTATGGTTACCGACGAGTCGGGTATTAACACCACTGGAAATGGAATTGGACACGATATAGTTGCCGTCTTAGACGAGGATAGTCAAGATGCAATTGTATTAAACCATTATTACGAATCGAACTTAGACTCTTACCAATCAGGAACTGTTTCGTATCCATTTTCTGATTTATCGGAAGGTGTACATAATTTAAAAATTAAAGTATGGGATGTTCACAATAATTCCTCAGAGGATTTTACTGAGTTTTTGGTAGTCTCAGATGCCGGTTTAATTCTAAGTAACCTGATGAACTATCCAAACCCATTTAACGATTTTACTAGAATTCACTTCGAACATAATCAAACTGGAGAAGATTTGGATGTGCGATTAGATATTTATGACCTCAACGGAAGAAAAGTTAAAACTATCTCGAATAGTATTTCTAATTCGTCTTATTCTAATTCAGAATTTGTTTGGGATGGAATTACAGACGGTGGAATGAGTATGCATACGGGTGTTTACATCTGTAAGCTTACTGCAGTAAATTCGTCTACCAAAGAAGAAAGCACAATTAGTACGCAAATGGTACTAATAAAATAAGTTTAGCGTTAATAAATTTATAATTTAGCCCTGTTTAAAAACTGCCCATGAAAAAAATAGCATTTATAGCCCTCGCAAGTGTTTTGTTTAGTTCAAATACATTTGCTCAAGAAATTACTTCAGATTACCTCGACAACCTAAATACCATTTCTACTTCGGTACCTTTTTTATTAATTGCTCCAGATTCTAGAGCAGGTGCAATGGGAGATGTTGGAGCTGCAACGAGTCCAGACCATAATTCTATTCACTGGAATGCCTCTAAATTAGCTTTCTTAAAAGAGAATAATGGTTTCTCTATTTCTTATACACCTTGGTTACAAGATTTAGTTCCCGAAATTAGCTTGAGCTACTTGTCGGGATTTAAACGCTTAAATTCCCGAAGTACTATTGCAGGTAGTTTACGCTATTTTTCTTTAGGTGAAATTCAATTTACCAATAGTGCAGGAGATCCAATTTCTAAATTTAGTCCAAACGAATTTGCATTCGATGGAGCCTATGCTATGAAATTATCTGAGAAATTCTCAACGGGTATGACTATGCGTTATATATACTCTAATTTAACTGGAGGGATCAATGTGGAAGGTGGAGCTGCAACAAAACCAGGAACTTCCTTTGGAGTCGATTTATCTTCGTACTACCAAAGTGATGAATTTAAAATTGAAGACAAAACCGCTTATTGGGCGGCAGGGATGAATATTTCGAATGTAGGGAATAAAATTTCGTATACCGATGGAGGAGAAGAGCATTTCTTACCAGCGAATGGTAGGCTTGGGGTGAATTTCAACATGGAATTAGATGATTATAATTCAGTTTCTTTTGCTTTTGATGTGAATAAATGAGCAACCTGCAAAAATATGAGGCCAAGTTCAAGGTCACCAAGACGCTTACTCCATATTTTAAGATATTCAAGTTGTACTTCTAAATAATTAAACCAATAAAAACTAAAATTGTTTTTTATTTCATATTTTAATTTTTCTCTAGGTACAGAAAGATTTATTTTTTCACTAATAAAACTAATTAATTGACAAATACCATCGATTTCCACATTAATAAATAAATTATAATTTTTT
>Ga0115004_10001245_pt1 | contig 20693 bp, 16 predicted proteins | sample ArcticOcean_MG_C_10_FD_88737 | JGI IMG/M metagenome (GOLD analysis project Ga0115004, IMG submission 88737) | Marine microbial communities from western Arctic Ocean - ArcticOcean_MG_CB11_90 | ecosystem: Environmental > Aquatic > Marine > Oceanic | place: Arctic Ocean: Canada Basin | collected... | reverse complement strand
CGGGTGATTTATGAAGACACGGTTGAGAACACCGAGGCGCAGGTGCGTAAATTACTGGCATATTGTCAGTTAGACTTCGAGCCCGCCTGTCTGCGGTTCTTTGAAACTCAGAGAGGCGTACGTACGGCAAGCTCAGAGCAGGTGCGCCAGCCGATTTATAGGCAAGGAATGGAGCAGTGGGCTAATTATGAGCCCTGGCTGAATCCGTTAAAAGACTCGTTGGGTGCTGTGCTAAATAGTTATCCTGAGATCCCATCTGGATAATGTAAATTAGCGAAGTCCCGCTTTAAACGTCCTAAAATAAAAAATAGGGGGTTTTTATCAATGAAATTGATTAATTGATCATTTTTATGCGATATTTTACTAGATTTTTACATAGCCTTGAGCTAGGTTAGCATGGATTTAAACTTTAAATTTTTGGGGGATGTAAAATGAAAAAAACAACAACGAAACAATTTCCGATTAAGTTTGTCAAAGCTCCGCTTGCGGCGGCAATATTGTTGCTGAGCCCCGGGCTGGTTGCTCAGCAGACTGCTGCAGGTATTGAGGAGGTTGTAGTAACCGCTCAAAAGCGTGCTCAGAACCTTCAAGATGTGCCTATTAGTATTCAGTCTCTTGGCAATGAGACGATTAGTGAACTGGGCATTCAAAACTTTCAAGACTATGCAAAAATGCTTCCCAGTGTGGCCATGACCCCTTCTTTGGGTGCAGGCTCAAGTTTTACACTGGTTTATATGCGGGGTATCGCTACAGCTGGAGATGGGCAGGCCACGACTTCACAGCCGAGTGTGGGCATGTATCTTGATGAGCAGCCGATAACCACGATTCAGGGTAACCTAGACATTCACATGTATGACATGGCCAGAGTAGAGGCGCTGTCTGGCCCTCAGGGTACGCTGTACGGAGCCAGTTCTCAGGCGGGTACCATCAGACTGATTACCAATAAACCCGACCTCGAAGCATTTTCTGCGGGTTACGGTGTAGAAGGCAATATGGTTGATGGCGATGATACAGGCTATGTGGCGGAGGGCTTTGTCAACATTCCCCTCGCAGACAATATGGCAATACGCCTAGTGGGCTGGAAACGCAGTGATGCTGGCTACATTGACAATGTTCTCGGCAGTCGCACCTTTCCGGGGGTAGCTAGTACAACGGACGATGATATCACCGTGACTAACGCGGCGACCGCAAAGGACAATTACAACACCATGGACACTGTAGGCGCTCGTGCCTCCCTGCGTATAGATCTTAATGACAAGTGGACGGTAACGCCTCAGGTGATGTATCAGAAGCAGGAAGGGAGAGGTTCCTGGGGTGAAGACCGCAGTGCGTTTGTTTCAGGCGACAAAGAGGTTACTCACTTTCAGAACGAATTTACCGATGATGAATGGACGCAGCTGGGCTTGACCATAGAGGGAAGCATTGGTAATTTTGACGTCAGCTATGCAGCGTCTTACCTTGATCGCGAAGTGGACGGCTCATTTGATTACAGCGATTACTCCTACTGGTATGACACTGCCTATACCACAGGTTATTACGCTGATCTGCACTTTGCCAATAGTGGAGCGCGTGCTGCACCTAATATGTTTGTTCCTGATTATTTCGATACTGGTGATGTTGGAACTCGAGTTATGGGTGGTGCTTATTTCACCAATGATGACGGTTACAAAAAGACTAGTCATGAGTTGAGAATTAGCTCCCCACAGGAAAACCGACTGCGTGGTCTGGTTGGACTTTTTTATCAGAATCAAAAGCACGACTTCCAACAACATTGGAAGGTAGACGGGCTGGCAGATATTATGGAAATGAATCAGGATAATCCTAACCCACGCTTTGATAGTACCGTATATCTGAACAGTTTGGATCGTGAAGATACAGATGAAGCTGTTTTCGCGAGTCTGAGCTACGATATTACCGATGACCTTGAATTGACGGTTGGTCACCGCAGGTTTGAGCCTGAAGTGACGGTAAAGGGGTTCTTCGGGTTCGGCTTGGGATTCACTCCAATGTGGTCGTCTAATGGCGAGAACAGGTGTAATTTGTTCCCTACAGGACAAGCTGATTACAAAGATAAACCTTGCCTCAATGTTGATAAAGGCATTGATGAAAAAGAACACGTGAGTCGCGTTAACCTCACTTGGCAGATTTCAGATGACCATATGGTCTATGGCACCTGGTCAGAGGGCTATCGTCCTGGTGGTATTAACCGTGCGCCTGGCGCAGGTAACTACACGTCTGATTTCTTGACTAACTGGGAACTGGGGTGGAAGACTCAGTGGATGGACAACACCCTGCAGTTTAACGGAGCAGTGTTTAAGGAAGAGTGGGATGATTTCCAAATTTCATTCACAGGTGCTAATGCGATCACTCAGGTTGCCAATGGCCCCTCTGCAGAAGTGCTGGGTTTAGAAGGCCAGCTAATGTGGGTTCCTACGGATAATTGGAGGATTTCAGGGTCATTTACCTTTATCGATTCTGAACTGTTGAGCGATTATGCAAACTTTGATTCTGCGGGCAACGTAACCAAGATTTTGGCCCCTGCAGGGACAGCCTTGCCAGTCACGGCCGATTTCAAAGGTAATATTGTTACTCGGTACAGCTTCCAGTTAGCTGGTTATGATTCCCATGTTCAGGCTTCTTTGTCCTATGAGGGTGATCGTGGATCCTCGATGAATCAGGCTGACAACGCCATTCGTGGCGATGTGCCAGCTAATACGTTCCTTGACCTGAGTGCTGGTATAGCTACGGAAACTTACTCCCTTGATCTCTTTATTAAGAACGCAACGGATGAGGACGCACCGCTGTACCTGACTAGTCAGTGTGCCGCAGGTACTTGCGGGGCGCAAAACTACGGTGTGCGCGCTAGACCTCGTACTGTAGGGTTGCGTTTTTCTAGGGACTTCTGATAGGCCTTGGGGGTCGCTGCTGGTGCGGTGAGTCCCTTTCTATCGGCGGCCTTACCGCACAGGAAAAAGCTTGTTTTTGTAATCGGTTTAGGTCCGTTGATGGCTAGCAGGGTGATGTAACAAAGAAGACGCCTCAGGGCGTCTTTTTTTTGCCAGTTACTTTGCGCTATAGCCAGTTTATAGCGCTGTATGTTCTATCATTCAGGGGTCAGAACAAACAGCATATAGCCACGAAAAATCCCTGGGTACGCTCATGATTGTGTGAATAAATAAACTATATTACATCGGCAAGGACAAGGTCCGCGCCTTTGTGAGCGACCATCATGGTGGGGGCGTGGGTGTTGCCTGAGGTCAGTGTCGGAAATACCGAGGCGTCCATCACTCTTAACTGTTCTAAACCGTGCACCTTTAGACGCGGACTCACCACGGAGGTGTTGGGGTCAACGCCCATGGAGCAGGTACCGACTGGGTGGTATACCGTGGCAGCTCGAGCCCTGAAGTCGGCGACAATGTCCTCATCAGTCATCTGCGCTGGGGCTGGCCCTAGGGCTACTTTGGTGAGAGCTCTCATGGCTTCGGTCTGGGCCAGTTTCTGGATATATCGTGCGCCGGCAATGACATCCTTTATATCTTTGTCAGTCGACAAATAGTTTGGCGCTATTATGGGCTTACTGAAGGGATCGGCCGAGCTGATGTTTAACTCTCCTCGACTGCTGGGGCGGCAGGGTTGGTAGCATAGAATAAAACCCGGGTAGGGATCAGGATTCATCACTAGGCGTTTTTTTCCTGTCGCGATGGTGGAGTAGCTGATTGGATTAAAATACAGCTGTAAATCAGGTTGCTTCTGCTCAGCTGAGGATCTGACAAACCCTCCGTTTTGGTTAACGCTCAGACTAAGCGGCCCTTTGCGCGCTAAGGTGTATTTTAGTCCCGCCCACAACTTGCCCATCCAACCGTGTAGTTCATTGTTCAAAGTAGGGACATTGGCCATGAACTTGTAGCTAAGGGCTAAATGATCCTGCAGGTTTTTGCCGACCGCGTCGCTGTCACAAACAACCGCTATACCGAGTTTTTGCAGCAAATTTGCCGGTCCCACACCGGACTGCTGCAATAGCATGGGCGAGTTAATAGCGCCGCCGGCAAGAATCACCTCTCGAAGTGCCCGCACCTGCTTGGCGACCCCCTGCCGACTGTACTCGACGCCAACGGCTGTTTTGCCTTCAAATAAAATGCGGGTGGCCTGTGCATTAGTTTCCATGTGAACATTGGGGCGTTTTAATGCTGGCCGCAGGAAGGCGTCGGCAGCGGAACAGCGCACACCATTTTTAGTGGTGATCTGATAGGATGCAAAGCCCTCGGAGATTGGCCCATTCATATGGTGAGTGTAGCTGACCCCCATTTCGTCGGCCGCGCGCTTGAAATACTCTTTTAATGGATGCATGTCCTCATAGACATTGCTGACGTAAAGCGGGTTATTGTTTTCCACTTCTCCTTCAACATTAACAAAACGCTCGAATCGCTGGAACTGAGGTAGAACATCTTCCCAGCCCCAACCGCTATTACCCAGATCACGCCAGTGGTCAAAATCAGAGGGCAATCCACGAAAATAACACAGTGCATTAATTGAGCTTGATCCGCCCACGACTTTGCCTCGAGGCCAAAAACTTGTTTGGTTATTCAGCGTTTCGCAATGCTCTGTCTCATACATCCAGTTAACTGATGGGTTATTGAATGTTCGCCCATAGCCAATCGGTACCCTAATCCAGAATCTCCGATCAGTAGCGCCGGCCTCCAAGACTAGTACCTTGTGCTGGCCATTTTCACTGAGTTTGTCGGCCAATACGCAGCCTGCAGAACCTGCGCCGACAATGATGTAGTCAAATTCTTCCATGGAGTCTGTCTTGCCGATAATAGAGACCGCTAGGTTAATCCACGAGACCCCCTTTTCACAAGTCGGATGGTTAGCTTGTTAGTGCTTAAATAGGGCTTTTAAATGATCTATTGATGACAGATTATAGCGCTGAGAAACAGCGTCATCCTGAGACAGTCTCGGCTGTGTCTTTAACTGGCCGATCGGCCCCGACCAGCGACTTGAGTTGGGGGCTGTTTTCTCACGGTAATCTAGGGTACCGTCTTGCCCAATTACCTTGGAAAATAAAAATATGAAGATTACCGATTTAAAAACATTTGTGGTTGGCACTCCACCACCGCATTTTGGTGGTCGCTATTGGATATTTGTTAAATTGACCACGGACACTGGTATTGATGGAATAGGGGAGGTGTACTCCGTTCCTTTTCATCCAACTGTCGTGATTCAGATGATTGAAGATGTGTTCGAGCGTTATGTTCATGGCAGCGACCCCTCAGCTATTGAGAAGATGTGGCGTATTATCTATTCAAGTGGCTTTACTCAGCGTCCTGACACCTCCATATCGGGCATCTTGAGCGGCTTAGAGACGGCCTGCTGGGATATTATTGGCAAAGACGCCAATCGGCCGGTGCATCAGTTAATGGGCGGCAAGGTGCATGAAAAACTACGTAGCTACACCTACCTCTATCCAAAGCCAGGTGACCTCACCGACGTCTACATGGATGCAGACCTGGCGGCAGAGCGTGCGCTCGAATATGCAGACCAGGGTTTTACGGCAGTTAAGTTTGATCCTGTGGGGCCCTACAGCGCGTTTGATGGTCGTCAGATTTCGTTTGAAGCGATAGATCGTACGGAAGAGTTTTGTCGAAAAATACGTGAGGCAGTGGGGCATCGTTTGGACCTGTTGATTGGTACCCATGGGCAAATGACACCGGCCAGCGCGATCCGCCTAGCCAAGCGTTTAGAGCCGTTTGAGCCACTATGGTTGGAGGAGCCGACACCGCCAGAAATGCCTGAGGAGATGGCTCTGGTCGCCAGAGCCACCTCGATTCCGGTTGCTACCGGTGAACGCCTCGCTACCAAATATGAATTTTCTCGGGTGCTGCGCAATCAGTCTGCGGCTATTTTACAGTTGGCCATCGGCCGCGTTGGTGGACTGCTCGAGGCCAAGAAAATCGCTTCGATGGCAGAGGCTCATTATGTGCAGATTGCTCCGCACCTCTACTGTGGTCCTGTTGAAGCGGCGGCTAATATTCAACTGGGTATGTGTAGCCCTAACTTTCTAATTCAGGAAAGTATTGAAACTTTCGGTGGGTTTCATGCCGACATCTTAACGAAACCTATTCAGTGGCAAGATGGCTTTATTCTGCCACTCAATGAGCCGGGTATTGGCGTGCAACTCAATGAAGAGGTGGCGCTTGCCAATCCCTACACCGGCGATATGCTGCATCTGGAAATGCACCCTGAGCCTGTTGTCTAGGACTCGGCGTGCACTGATTTAGGTGCACTGATTTAAGTACCTTGACTGCGGCCTCTGGCAACAACTTCGTAACCCTCCTCTTCAGGTTCATCATCGGTCATCTCAGAGGGAAAGCCTGGGGCTAGTATCTCAAGTCCTGTTGCATCTTCCAGTCGTCGAATAATATTTGGCGATAGCTCTCGCGAGCCGTAACGTGTCTGGCCATCTTTAAATATATCGATAAGCAGAGGCGAAACTTCTAAGGGTACATTGGCCCGATCGGCAATATCTTGGAACAGCGAAATATCTTTGATAACCAGGTCCATAGTGAAGCTTATGTCGCGTGAGCCATTCAGAATAACCTGGCTTTCGGTTTCATGAACAAAGGAGTTACCCGACGATATTTTAATGGCTTCAAAAGTCGTATTGAGATCCATGCCAGCTGCCTTGGACGTGGTTAGCGCCTCAGTCAGTGCCACCAGATTAGCTGTCGCGAGGTAGTTGGTGACCACTTTTAAAACGGAGGCAGTGCCGAGTTCTCCGGTATGAAGAATACGTCGCCCCATGGCTTTAAATACCGGCAATGTTTGTTCAAATGTCCGTCGGTTGCAACCTACAAAGATAGCGATGTTACCTGTAGCGGCGCGGTGACATCCCCCGGACACTGGACAATCAATTGGCTGAGCGCCTTTAGCGATAACCAGATCAGCAATCCGACGGACTTCAGTCTCGTCAGTGGTAGACATTTCTGCCCATATTTTTCCTGCAGAGAGTCCCGCCAAAATACCGTCTTCCTCTTCCATGACTGCCGAGCATGCCATAGGCGAGGGTAGGCAAGTAATTATCATGTCGCAGGCTTCTGCCATTTTTTTTGGGCTGTCAGCCCAATGCGCGCCCTTATGCAAAAACGGCTGCGCTAGTTTGGAATCCAGATCGCGAACCGTTAAGTCATAACCGTTGCGTAGAATAGAACCGGCGAGTTTTGCGCCGACGTTACCCAACCCGATAAACCCTATTTTCATATTAGTTTTTCCGTTGTAAATAGCTAAAGTTTTGTTAGAGAGAAAAGCACGCTAGAGGAGCGGTTTTTTTCCAGAGTCTCTATCTTTAGCGCGTTTAAAAAAGTTGGCGTTGGAGCTGCCTAATTTTTGAATAAACATCATCTCGGTCTAAGTATGTACCTCGCAGCGATCGGTCTCCGGTGGTCGGAAAGAACTCTGTGCGACCATGTAAAATACGACGATTATCAAAGATAATGAGATCGCCCGCTTGAAAAGAAAATCGCATTTGATAATTTGGCGAATTCGCTTTTGTCATATAGCACCTTAGCGCGGCATAGGCTTTGTCTATGGCCTCGAAGCTGCCTTGCAGCGGGGCGCGAGAAAAAGGCAGCATACGAATTTCCAGCAACTTGCCCTCATCATCGAGGCCAATAGTTGGCGCCTCCCAGCGATAGTCTTTGGGACCTGCACGGTTTGCATAGCACCATTTTGTTGAGGTCAATGTTTTATACTGTTGAGGAAATTCTCGCTCTATATCCTGTGCCACTTTAAAGCCGTCGGTCATTAGGCTTTCACCGCCCTGAGCTTCTGCGATTCTGGCGTGTAGAACCTGTATCCCAGGAGGCGCCTCTCGAGTTGGTATATCTGTATGGGCTGCAAGATATCCGGTAGTGTAGGCGTTGCTGTCGCCATCGGCCTTTGATATCACGTCAAAAATCCGATCGAAATGGGTTTCGCGAATAGCGCCAATTCGTAAAGCAAAGTCTTCCACGAGTTCGAGATCCGTTGGCAAGTCTCGCAGGCGCGCTATGCCGTGGCGTACGACAGACACCAGCACATCATATAAAAGTGAGTCGCTGACTATGCCTTTATCAGCACAAAAAGTTGGCGGCTCAGGGAGCTTTGCCGTATCCCAAAGTTCAGCTGTCAGACGGGATATGGGCTGATGGCCACTGTGAGCATATAGCCAGGCGGGATTAAAACGGCTTCTGTGCTCGCCGTGTGACCAAACAATACACAGCGCGCCTTCGTCATCAATTGCAACAGACGCGGCCTGAATATCTTCGGGTATGTCGCGTAAATCAGATAAGTTTTCTCGGCTAACATGATGGAGGCACAGCCCACAGCAGCAGTTATCTCTCAACCATAAAGGATGCAGCTTAGAGACGTTGTCATTGTCCCACTGCAGTATCACCGCACTACCCTTAACCCTAGCCGATCTAATATTTTGGCTTGACGGCCAGTGCCAATTATCAGGCGTTGGAATGTACTCAGATTGGTTCATTTTTATCTCCTTTGTTATAAGGGACCTTTGTCTAATCTGGCTAAGGCTGCGGCAACCGAAGCCCTTGGCGGGCAAGATTTACGCGATTTTAAATCAACATGCAATAGGAACTGCGTACAGGTTGCACACAGATCCCCTTTGGTATTTTTCATCTCATGGGCTAACTTGAGCTTTTTGCCCTCAGCGAGTGTGATCGAGGTGAAGACGCTAATCTCCTCTCCGGCTAGGCATTCGGCAAGGTAACTAATGTGCAGATCAACGGTAAAATAACTGAAGCCATTAGCAATATATTTGGGATTCGCGCCCAGAGCATGTAACAAGACATCGCTGGCCTTAGAAAACACCTCGCCGTAGTGGCTGTCATTCATATGGCCGTTGTAGTCCACCCAGCTAGAGGGCACAACACGCTGTGTGGTCCGAACGGCAACACCAAGACTAGAGGGCGCAGTGTACAGATCGGTCGCTAAACTGAGAGTTTCATCAACCTGGTTCAATAAGTTGCCCGCGCCCCAATCCTTGACCTTTAACGCCCTCATCATAGCAACCAGATTATCGTCGCGAATACGCTCCAACTCTCTGATCGAATGCAGGCCAGACTGCTGATCAGATTGACTGGCGATTTTATTGATTAGTTCGTCAGTAAGCTCTGGTACGTCCATTAGTTTAGTCCAGGGCCATTTTAAGGCAGGCCCAAACTGTTGTATAAAGTGTGCCATGCCCGCTTCACCGCCGGCAATCCGATAGGTCTCAAACATTCCCATCTGGGCCCAACGCAGACCAAAGCCATAACGAATTGCATCGTCAATCTCCTGTGTGGTTGCAACACCATCATTGATCAACCAAAGACCTTCCCGCCAAACCGCTTCTAACAAACGATCAGCAATATGCGCGTCAATTTCTTTACGTACAATTAACGGGTGCATGCCTAGCTGAGTCAAAATTAACGCGGCACTTTCAGTTGTTTGGGGGTCGCCGACCAGCTCAATCAGTGGGATCAGGTAAACGGGATTAAAGGGGTGAGCAACAATAATTTGCTGTGGATGCGACGCATTTTCCTGTAGTTCAGAGGGTTTAAAACCAGAAGTGGACGAGGCGATAATGGCTTCCTGCGGACAGTGCTGCTGTATTTCTGCATAGGCAGATTGCTTAATATCTAAGCGCTCAGGAATACATTCACTGATCCAGCCCGCATGGCTAACAGCCTCGGCGACATTGGCGCAAAATACAAGCCGCCCCTCTGGAGGTAACAGATACTCGTACAGCCCAGGCAGTGAGCGGCGAGCATTATCCAGCACTTCGCCTATTTTTCGACTCGCTTCGGGGTCGGTGTCAAAAACATTAACATCGAAGCCCATCAACAAAAAGCGCGCCACCCAACCACCGCCGATTACACCGCCTCCAATGACGGCAAACTGCGTTTTTTTAGTCAGGGGAGTTGCTGCTGCGATAGTCTCGCCAGTCATCGCGGGGCGCGTTTGGTTAAGCCTAATTGCTCGCGCACCTGCTGGGGTGTCATGATACTCGAACCCATAGCATCGATAATCGTGACCGCTCTTTGAACTAGCGCCTCGTTAGTGGCAAGGACACCTTTGTCTAGCCAGATGTTATCTTCCAAGCCGACGCGCACATTACCCCCTGCCAACACGGAGGCCGCTACATATGGCATTTGATCTCGGCCTATGGAGAATGAGGACCAATTCCAATCATCCGGCACGTTATTAACCATCGCCATGTAAGTATTTAAATCGTTCGGAGCGCCCCAAGGAATGCCCATACACAGCTGGACCAGAGCAGGGCTATCAAGTACCCCTTCGTTGACCAATTGTTTTGCCAGCCACAGGTGACCCGTATCAAAGGCCTCAATCTCTGGCTTGATACCTAGTTCAGTCATCATACGGCCCATAGCCCGCAACATACCGGGGGTGTTGGTCATGACATAGTCGGCTTCGGCAAAATTCATTGTGCCGCAATCCAGGGTACAGATTTCGGGCAGGCAATCAGCCATAGGTTCGATCCTGCTTTCGGCGCTACCCATATCCGTACCCTCTTGCAGCGGCAGTGGCGCGGATGCTGGACCAAACACCACATCGCCACCCATTCCAGCGGTGAGGTTTAACACCACATCGGTAGCTGAATCCCGTATCCGTTCGGTGAGTTCTCTATAGAGTTTAGGATCTCTTGAGCCTACGCCTGTCTCAGGGTCACGCACATGGCAGTGCACAATCGCCGCACCAGCGGCAGCGGCCTTAATCGCGCTGTCGGCAATTTGTTTTGGCGACCTTGGCACCTCGTTGCTGCGATCTTGGGAGCTGCCTGAGCCAGTGACGGCACAGGTGATGAAAACATTGGTATTAATAGATAATGGCATGAGCTAATTGGACCTTTGGTTTTGTTGTTATGACTACAGAACGATACTTTATAATCTATCGACTAAAAAGAGAATTAACAACTATTTTGAATCCCTCTATCGGCAACGTTATCAGTGCAGTCGTGCGCCCTGTTCAGTAAGCTTTTTTTGAACTTTTTTTATATCGACATCGGCGACATCAACGTCACACTCTATTGAAATAGCGGCTGCTACGCCGGCACCCTGACCATTGACCGCGCAGCACATCATATTTCGTACTGCCGCATGAGAATCCTGATCTCCACCTACACTGCGGCCGGTCACTAATAAATGCTTGACCCCTTTGGGGAGCATGGCGCGATAGGGTAGCTGAAAATATCGGCCGGTAGTCGGTAAAATAAGAATGCCATAGCCATCGATAAATTCAGGGAAAATACCAATGGTATCGTCGAATTTTCCCTGCTCGCGAACATCTCGAGCCGTCATATTGTAAACCGCATCAATTTTTCGTGTATCGCGCACACCGAGAGTCATGCCGAAGTTTCTTAATTTTGCATTCTCGCACCCCGGATTAAACTGCTTTAGCGCCTCAATGGCTAGCATGGCTTGCCGCCGACCTTCCATCTCTCCCTGAGTTAAATGATCTGGGTTAGTGGCGTCTAGATTTGCCAGATGAATCAGGTTTAGATAACTGAGATCGCCTTGATCACTAATAGCGCCCCAGGTGCCGGTGATGGTGTTTAAATTTTCCGGAATTAATCCCGACTTGATGGCTTTCTCGAAGGGCTTTTTGAGATAGGGAGAGAAGAGACTATCCTCTTTACCCGAGGTTTCCATTGACCAGTCAGGGCCACACCAGTCACTGTAGGTATGGGCGTTAGATTTAACGTCATCCATAAAGCGAGTTTTATCGACACCGTTCATTGAAAACATGACCGAGACGGCCAGCATTTCTTCTACTGGGGTTTGTGCACGGCGGCTCCAGCTCTGTGTGCAATGTCAGCATCACCAGTGGCGTCAATGACCCGCTTTGCTAAAATGGCCTCGCGGCCAGCCTTGCTTTCTACGATGACGCCCTTAATTACACCGTTTTCTACAATAGGTGCAACCATGGTTCGGTGTAACATCGGCGTAATCCCAGCCTCTTGAACTAGCACGTCAGCAACGTATTTGAATGCTTCGCCGTCAATGGCATGACTATTAGATTGAGGCTCGGGGTTGGACGCACCCATAGACTTTGCCCGCTCTTCAAACTCAATACCAATACCTTCGCTGTCTACAGTATTGTCGTGTCTATACCAAGCGAAGCCCTCAACGCCTACTTGAGTGAGGTTGCCGCCAAAGCAGCCGTAGCGCTCGAGCAGCGTTGTTTGGGCGCCTGCTCTAGATGAAGCAATGGCCGCAGCTAGCCCGCCAGGACCGCTGCCGACAACCAAAACATCTGTATGGTGAATGATGGGTGTCACACGTGCCGCTTCGCTAATTGTTTGCATATTTCCCAAACCCTATAAATCTTATTATCAAGGCTCTGCACATGAAAGGCCTTGACTGGAAAGCGTCACAATAGTTGTGACCTCAGTGTACCGAATCATAATCAAATATTGACCAATAAAGAACCTAAATTTCTTAGCGGTTAGATCCCATTATTTTGTTAGCTACTATGAAATTACTGGGCTATCTAGAGATATTGTGACCATCGCTTGCCCGCGCGGTAAGCCATTTTAAAAGCCAGTATGCCTCAAGTTTAGATGGCAAATTAAGCTTCAACAATCTGAGAGAGTGATTAAACAAATAGGCCCTCAGTGCAGCAGCTAAAGCCGCGGATATGGACCTTCGACTAAAGGAAAAATGGGTCGACGCTTAAAGTAGACAGGCTCGATTAAGCTTATCAGAACTAGAGTTATGGCCCATTCTTTGAGCGGTACCGGGTTAGAGTTAGGATGATGATAAACAAGGCTTGTCACGCCTGTGATCCAACCTGTATATTGTAAGTGATGAACTTGATTGCTTTATTTTTTCGCTAAAAATTACTCGAAAGGATTTATATGCAACGTTGGTTGATACTGACTATATTGTGCCTTTCTGGTGGCACTATTTTTATGTTGCCCTTTCTTCGAGAAGTTTATTATATCCCTATGCAGCAGGCTTTCTCTTTCAGCCATACTCAAATGGGTGTTTTGAGTAGTGTTTTTGGTACGACCTCACTCCTCGCCTATTTCCCCGGTGGTTGGTTAGCCGATCGTTATTCTTCGCGGAAGTTGATGAGTAGCGGTTTATTGGGCGTGGCACTAGCCGGCGTTTTTTATTCTGCATTCCCTTCTTACTCTATAAGTATTGCGATTCATGCTTTTTGGGGCCTCTGTACCTCATTAGTGTTTTGGGGAGCCATGATAAAGGCCACCCGTAACTGGGGAAATTCCAATGAACAGGGGCGGGCTTTTGGGTTATTGGAAAGCGGGCGAGGTATTACCGAACTAGCCTACTCATCGTTATTCTTGGCTATTTTTGCATGGATGGGCAGTCAAGTAGACGCTTTGTCACAGGTTATCTTATTGTTTTCTCTATGCAATGCGCTACTGGCATTATTAGTATGGCTTTTTCTGCGAGACACCGTAAGCGATAAAACAGGAGAGGGTCAAAAAACAAAGTTAGGAGCCAGTCAAATACTAGCAGTGCTGCGAATGCCGACTGTGTGGTTGGTTTCTATTATCGTTCTTAGCTCTTACAGCGCCTACTGGGGTGCCTATTATTTTGCCTCTTATGCCACCGATGTTTTCGGGCTTAGTGTTGTCATAGGCGCATCTGTTGCTGTGGGAAAAATGTGGCTAAAACCTGTAGCAGCAGTATTGGCTGGCTTTACAGCAGACAAAATTGGCGTTTCCAATACGGTATTTTACACATTATCGACCATGACCCTGTGTTTTTCGGTGTTCTCATTCTTACCGGGGGGCGCGAGTTATTTGACGGTTATGCTGCTAACTACGGTGATTATTTCCATCGGGGTTTTCGCTTTGAGGGGGCTATATTTTGCTCTGCTTAATGAGGGTGGCATATCCCGGGCGGCAACGGGGACAGCGGTTGGAATAATATCGGTTATAGGCTTCAGTCCAGATGTATTTATGCCCTTGATTGGCGGTGTCTTGTTAGATGCCTACCCAGACGCTGAGGGCTACCGTTATTATTATGGTGCGATTGCGATAATCTGTTTAATAGGTTCCTTTGCCGCCTACTCAATGACGCGAATAGTCAAAAATCTACAATTGAAGCCGTTCATGCAAACGGCTGCACAGGAAGGTACCAATGACTGAGTTTCTTGAATCAATAGAAAAATCTGCAATGTCGTTAACACTTCCAAGTGAGTGGTACCTATCCGAAACTATTTTTGCTCTTGAAAAAGAGCATATCTTTCTGCAAGACTGGGTATGCGTCGGTAGAGATGAGGAGATTGCGAAAGTAGGTGACCATAAAGTACTTAGTCTCTTCGGTGAGAGTATTTTATTGCTGCGTAACAATGAGCATGAGTTACGAGCGTTTTATAACGTCTGCCGTCACCGTGGCGCCCAACTATGCCCCGAGGAAGAGCAGGAGGACTCTGATGAGCGCATACCCCTAAAAGGAGGCGTAGTGGGCGGTAAGGCTATTATGTGTCCCTATCATGCATGGACCTATGATCTAAACGGACGGCTGATCCGCGCTCCGCATCTGACATCTGACATGGGCCTGAATCTTGAAGATATCCGATTGCACCCTGTAGCTGTTGAGTCTTGGGGAGGGTTTGTGTTTTTACATCTTAGCCCAGAACAGGCTAAGCCGTTTTCAGAACACATAGCAGCAAGTGCTGAGAGATTTACGCGTTATCCATTAGCCGAACTGGTGGTGGCTAAGACATTGACTTACAGCGTTAACGCTAACTGGAAAGTCCTTTGTGAAAACTATAATGAATGTTATCACTGCGGTCCTGTTCATCCGGAACTATGTCAGTTGGTTCCCGCTTTTAAAGAAAATGGTGGCGCCGATCTCGACTGGGATAATGGCGTTCCCCACCGAGAGGGTGCGACGAGCTTCACGCTTACGGGAACAACGACTCGTGAAGCCTTTCCGGATCTCGATGTATTTGAAAAGGAACGTCACAAAGGCGATTTAATCTATCCGAACCTATTTTTAAGCTTAGCTGCGGATCATGTCGCTGTATTTATTCTGCATGCTGAAGGGCCGAAAAAGACACGTATTGATTGCCATTTTTTGTTCGCTCAGGACGAAATCAATAGAGTCGATTTTGATTCTTCTGATGCTGTTGACTTTTGGCATCTAGTTAACAGACAAGATTGGACAATCTGTGAACGGGTACAAATCGGCATGGATTCTCGGGTTCACAAACAGGGCGTTTTCTCGCCCATGGAGGACTGGAACTTAGATATTCGAAAGTACGTTAAGGAGCGCATTGGGCCCTACGTAGATGTTTAAATGACCGGCCCTGGTGGGTACTCGGCAACGGGTATATCACGAAGGTATAATTCGTTTCCTTGACGATCTAGTTCGCGCGAGAATGCGTGCCCGCTATAAACCGCATGGACCAAGGCGCCGGGTGCAAGAGCATCCCCGATCCTCTGGATTGACTTAATACCGGCCTCGCTAACGTCCTCATATCTAGCCATTAGTGACTGATATAGCTTGTCGTTAGGGAGTCTTAAGCCAACTAGCACTACCGACTTTGCGGGGACTCGCTCACTTTTATTAGTAAATATATTGCGCAGTGTGGCCGTCCCCGAATCAAAATCACTGAGTAATTTCTGAGTGAGCACCTCAACATTACAGCTATCAAGCGACTGGTGCACATAAGGCTGTTCATTGGTCATGATGGTCCAGGCTGATGCATGACCTGCAGGGGTTGCGTAGGTCACATCAACACCCTTTTGAGCGAGAGACTCAGCAATCACTCCACCCAAATAGTAGTTATCAAAATCGTAAACTAAAACAGGGGATTCTGGTGTGACACCTCGAGCTAAATCATCTGGCGTGTAGACATTAGGTTTGTTGAGTTCACCCAGAGGAATTTCTAAAGACGAATAGAGGGCTTTGGTCCAGTGGGCGCCAGTGGCAATAGCTACGCGCTGATGATCCAAATCAAGAATATCCTCAACCGTTAATTCGCTATCAAGATATAGCGCAACATTAGGCATCTTTTTTAAAGCATAAAGCCGGTACTCATTCACTCTGCCCCAGGTATTTAGCCCTGGCAATTTAGTTTCGAATAATAAGCGCCCACCCATTTCATTAGCCTTCTCCGCGATAGTCACCTGATAACCACGGCGAGCTGCGATTAATCCAGCCTCGAGGCCCGCTGGCCCCGCTCCAACGATCAATATTTTGTCGTTACTACCCACGGCCGCAAACTTTTCAGGATGCCATCCTTTACGCCATTCTTCGCCGGCGGTTGCATTCTGAGTGCAACGAACTGGAACCCCATCATGCCAGCTGGCAATACAAATATTACAACCAATGCATTCGCGTATCTCATCTTCGCGACCCTCTCTGATCTTATTGGGTAAAAAAGGGTCTGCTATTGAAGGGCGAGCACCGCCGATCAAATCAAGTACGCCTCGCTTTATCTGTGACACCATTGTGTCTGGCGATGTGAAGCGACCAACTCCAACCACTGGCTTGTCTGTTACCTTTTTAACAAAATCAATAATTGGTTCATGGGCACCTTCAGGCCGGAAACGAGACGCGCCACAATCTGTAGGGCTAGAATCCATTTTGACATCCCATAGGTCTGGCAAGTCAGAAAGTAGTGATACCACTTCATGAGCTTCCGAAGCGAAATGGTCACTTGGTTTTGCGCGCAGCTCCTCTAAGCTGATACGCAATGCGATACCGCATTTGTCGCCAACAGCATCTTTGGTAGCCTCAATCAATTCGCGCACAAATCTTACGCGGTTATTGACTGAGCCGCCATAATCGTCTGTTCGGTGATTGAAGTCAGCAAGTAAAAACTCATAGGGTAGGTAACCCATACCTGCGTATATATAAACAATATCAAAACCCGCCTGCTGGGCTCTTTTAGCCGCCGCCACTTGCCAGCTGATCACATCACGAATGTCACTGAGGTCCATAATACGGGGCCTCAATTGCCCCATAAATCCGACATGAGTTGCTGCCCAAGGGATGCCTGACGGAGAATAAGGCGCTATCCTAGAGGTTCGATTCATGACCGCGGCTCCACCGTGCCACAACTCTACTGCGGCAAGAGCCCCATGCTCATGAATGGCATCACAGCTCATAGCATGAGAGCGAATGTCATTATCGTCCCATAATCGTGCGAAGGGCAGAGGGCTGTCATCAGAGGAGGGGTGTGTTGAGACAGCGCCTGTTGATACAACACCCCAGCCACCCTCTGCTTTAAGACCTCTAAAGGCTGCTCTAACCCTGGGGTTGCCCTCAGTCATGCCGCTGGCATGTGGTACTTGATAAAAGCGATTAGGAGCCGTTACTGGACCAATTTTAACTGGTTCAAACAAAATATCGTAGCGCGATGAAGAGTTCACTGATTGCCAACCTCGAAATAATTGTTATCTTTATTTGATCTTATATCGACTCAATTAAGTAGTCTCCAGTCCCGACAAGGTAACCGAGTTAATTCTATAGTTCAATGAAATTTAAGCGAAGGTGAAAAAAGAGGAATGTCAAAACTCCCGTTTTTTTCGCTACAAATTATTGTTTTATCCAGCCTTTAACTGCCATGACTAGAGAGGTGTTTAATAGCTCTCTTACCCCGCTAACGCTTCTAGTAAACTTATCGAAGGCACGCGACGATGTTAACGTCGCTTGATTGGCTGTTAGTGTGGCAAAATCTGAAGCGCCGATATAGACAAAATGAGAAGCTTCATTGTTACCTAAGAATATCCTGTTCAAGCCATAAGAGCCCGTAACTGTTCCATCAGCAACGGCAGACTCCCTAAGTTCTGTCCATGCTGAGCGGTAAGAAGACTCATTGTTTATAGTCATATCATATTTAAACAAAAAATGATCTTTTGACCAATCCCCAGCCTCAATGATGGGGATGACAGCAAACTCCGTCACTGGATCGGAACCGCTTCCAATCTCTTGAAACATGATTGCACCCTCGGGGCAAGAGCGAAGTAAGCTACCGGTCTTTTCGAAGTCGGCCATGTTTTCATAGGACACTATTATAAAATGAGTCGATGTGACAGAGCCGTTGACACTTTCGGCCATAAGCCCAACATCAGCAGGCAGTTGCTTGCCACAATCTGAAGCGGCGAATGTATCCATTGCGCCAACTACTACTGCAGGATTCGTTACATTTAGGAAGTAAAAGGCATGCATTGCATGTTTCCCTTCACCGTCAGCAAAAACGCCATGTGACAATAGTGCGGTCAATAGGATTAATGTTTTTTTGATATTTTAGTCCACATAAAAGTTAGGTACCTAATATGAAATAATTATGAACAGATGTATAGAAAATTCAAGTTTTCTTCTACCGCCAAAAGTAAAGGCGCTGGGGCCGCTTTTAATGATACAGGGGCGGGTTTTGGTGGCGCGGGTGATTATGCCATATCAAATGGAAATGTTGCCTCCGTGCGATAAGCGACACACTTAATTCGTGATGGCTTAACATCAAAGCTTATAGAAAATTCCGAAGATACCGCTGAAGAATACGACATGGTGATTATCGGTGATCGGTGATCGGTGATCGGTGATCGGTTTTCGGGGATTGGTGCTGCTTATGAATTCCACAAAAAATATGGCAATACCAAAAACGATTTGATCATTGAAAACCATCCCGTGTTTGACGGCGAAGCTAAGAAAAGTAAATTTGGGGTGGATGGGTGTACACTTTATGGCCCTCAAGGATCTAATGGTTTTGGTCCGCCAAACGCAGATGATAAAGGCCTTATCGCAGAATTATATCGTGCGACTGGTCTACCTCTGCTCGATGCTTTAAAGGTTTCGACAATTTCGTTTCCATCAGATGTCCCATGGAGACCGGCGATAGGCATTAGCCTTTTGAGCTAAACTAACCTTCGGTGATGCCATTTTATGTTCCTTTTAACAATACAGGGTACCCTGTAGCCGCGCAGAGGGCGATCGGGCATGCCGAGCTACTCAGTAAGTCATATGCTGATTATGAAAAGCAAATTGTTGAGGAAATGACTCATATGTTTGCCGACTATGGTTTTAACGCCCATCAAGATATTGCGAGCATTGTGTTAAATCGCTGGAGTCATGCCCATATTTCGCCGCAGCAGGGCTCCTATTTTAGTGAAAGTGGTAATGATGTGCCCAAAGAAATAGTTAAGACAACGCTCTTTGCTTTACAGGTAAAAGTATCAACGTCGAGATGAAGAGCATTTGTGAGGCATTGGGAGTGACTGTTTTGGCGAATATCTGAAATTTTAATAACGCTTAACATAGTCAAAGACTCTATCGGGCCGATAATTTTCAAGCTGTTGTATGGGCTTTCCGCTCATGATCTCTTGGGCGACAAGGCGACCGACTATAGGGGCCAGCGTCACGCCGCTATGCATCATTGCCAAGTAAACACTAGCTCGATTCGTTGAGTAGCCTAAGACAGGGTGGCCGTCTACCGGCAGTGGCCTCCATCCAATATGCACCTGCTCAATTTGTGCGTCGCGGAGGCCGGGAACGTATTGTATTGCGATGTCTAAAATTCGTTGACCGTGTTGATGAGCAATTTCCTTCGATGGAAAATGATTAGCTCTGGTAGCCAATCGTTTGTTGTGAGCGTCATTTTTTGGCGCGCCAGCCTGCTCGCCCATAACGATGCGACCGTCTAAACGCTGATGAACATGAACGCCCGGTGCTGCAACAATACGATTAAGTATCGGTGGCAGAGGCGCAGTAATAACAATAGCGCCTGGAGTACTGCGTTGAGGAATGTCAATTTTGGCGATTTTTTTAACTATATCGGTGGCAGCGCCGGTTGCCAAAACGATTTTATCTGCCATGATTCGACCGGTTGTGGTCTTTGCTGCCACCAGACGGGTGCCATCGTATAAAGTATCGGACAGCTCACTGGGATAGATCAACTGAGCACCCATGGACGTACTTGCCTGCAAGAGTATTCGTGTGGCCAATACAGGGTCAACGGCACCATCATTCTCTGAAAAGGCAATATTGCTGGCACCAGTAAAATCAACATGAGGCTCCAATGAACTGGCTTGCGCGGCAGATATAATGCCGGCGGGCTCTCCCCAATTTTGCTGTTCGACTATTTGTCTAATGAGTTTTTGTTGTCGTGCTTCACCGCTGAACCACTCCAATGATCCACCCCACTTAACAGGGATATTAAGCTGTTGCTGCAATTGATGCCAAGCCTCAACGCTCTGCTGACTCAGGCTATGATAATGCTGTGGTTGTTTAGCATAGGAGGCGTTGATCCATGCAAAAGTTCCACGACTGGCATGACTCGCTGGACCTTGCTTGTCAATAACGGTGACCTTAGCGCCGAAAATAGATAAGTGATAAGCGATAGAAGCGCCAATCAAGCCTGCACCCACCACTAATATGTGCGGCTGCGGAGAATAATTATATTCTTGAGCAGACGCTGCTAGTGGCGTTAATGCCAGTAATTTAAGTAATGTGCGACGGTTCATATATGACCTCTGACCGCAGTTTAATTATTCTGTATTAATGATAGCTGATTAGGCCATCTAATCATATTGGGAACAGGTATTGCATTACGCATTGAGTAGCCCAACGTCGGCGTGATAGATCATTGGATGTTACTGGTAAAGGAGTCTTTTTGGCGATGATTGTGCTGGTTAGAACTGATTAGATAATAGT
>Ga0115004_10001242_pt1 | contig 20726 bp, 18 predicted proteins | sample ArcticOcean_MG_C_10_FD_88737 | JGI IMG/M metagenome (GOLD analysis project Ga0115004, IMG submission 88737) | Marine microbial communities from western Arctic Ocean - ArcticOcean_MG_CB11_90 | ecosystem: Environmental > Aquatic > Marine > Oceanic | place: Arctic Ocean: Canada Basin | collected... | reverse complement strand
CAATCGGAGCGCGTCGTAGATCGCTGCATGGATGTTACGGCTCGCTACAGCGTCGCCGATTCGGAACAGTTGGAACGCTCCGGCGGGATGCCGTACGAGCGTCTGCTTGCGCCCCTCGATGAGTGCACCATAGTCGACTGCGCCGAGGTTCCTCGACAGCGGCTTGAGTTCGAAATCGCTGATCGGCCACCAACCCAGATCTATACGATACGCAGGCCTGATATCGCCCGGCTGATGACCAACTGTTGGATCTGCTCGGTGCCTTCGAAGATGTCGTGGGTCTAATTTGGACTTGTCCACTGCTGACCCTTGGTACCGTTTCTGTTGATTTCTCAACAAAAACGGCGACCCGTCCTGCCCGTTGGTTACCGCTGGCCATCCCTCACTCCAGAGAGAAAGTAGAGATGGATGGGTCCTGGAGGTCGAGCCGTCAGGGCGTGGCGCGAGGCGTTTCACCCGGTTGAAGGTCAGGACGCACCGCTGTCGGCCCATCGCCGGACTTATTCTTCAGTGGGTGCGAGCCGGACCGGGCACCTCAACAGTTCCGCTCACTGACGGCGCGGCCCGCGCCGGGTCGGCGATCGACGAGGCACCCACATCACGCAGTGGCCGTCGCCTGATCCACGCCGATAAACAAACAACCCAACCGCAACAGAAGTTACCGCTCACCCCTGCGAAATCAGGTCTTTACGCCAATTGTTCGTATTGACAGGTGTCAAAATCTTATAATATGCTAACGGGATACGTTGCATCGGGCGAGGTTCAGTGCAACGAGACAACAGGACCGCTGTGATGTGAACTGCAGCCAGATCAAGGGGATTTTTTTCTTATGACACCCATATCACGAAGAGGAGCTGCCGCAGTGATCTGCGTGCTTATGCTGGCTGCCGCATCCTGCGGTAGCGACGACGACTCCGGAGGGACCGCGTCTGCCACGACGGACGCTCCAGCTGCCACCGACGCACCGGCCGAGAGTGATGCAGGAGCGACGGACGCTCCAGCTGCCACCGACGCACCGGCCGCGACCGACGCACCTGTGGAGTGCGGCGTCCTGATCGCCGCCGTGCCTGAAGATTTCGACGCCGTCGACCCGCATATCGGTTCGGGTGAGACACCTGCAACATGGCTGTCGCTCGTCTACGAAACCCTTGTGGGCGTCGATGTCAACGCAGGGGTCACCGACAGCCTGGCGACCTCCTGGGAGATCTCCGATGACGGATTGACCTACACCTTCACGCTGCGAGACGACGTGAAGTTCCACAACGGCGAGACGTTTGACTCTTCGCACGTCAAGTTCAGCCTGGATCGAATCATCAATCCGGATACAGCAGCCGTCTCGGGGAGCGTCTTGTCCGTCATCACTTCGATCGAGACACCAGACGCCAGAACCGTGGTCCTCGGTCTCGATTCCCCAAGCGGTCCACTTCTGAACGACCTCGCACAGCAGGGCCGAGCCGCGATCATGCATCCCGACTCGATCGGCGCTGACGGTCAGCTCGCGGAACACAATGGAACCGGACCGTTCAGCTTCGTGTCCTACTCCGCCACAGACCGCATGGTGCTCGACGGTTATTCCGACTACTGGGATGGTGCCCCATTGCTCGACGGACTCGAGGTACGAATCCTGCCCGACAACGCGGCTCGACTCGCGGCCTTGGCGGCTGGCGAGATCGACTTTGCATGGAATGTGCCGGCCGAAGACGCCGAAACTCTCAGCCAGGACGGTTCCTTCACGATTCAGGAGAACCCGCAGAACCGCGCCAACTTCTTCTCCATCAACGTGACCAGAGAGCCGTTTGATAACCCACAGGTGCGCGAGGCGATGTGGCTTGCCATCTCCCGAACCGACATTGCAGAGGCCGGCCACAACGGCAATGCGGCGCCCACACTCCAACCGTTTGCTGAGACGTCATTCTGGTACCTCGACAAAGACTTGCGGGTCGACGCCGACATCGCACGTGCGACAGAGTTGATCGAGGAAGCCGGAGCGACTGGCACGGAAGTCACCATCGTGCAGTGGGACGCACTCGGTTCAGATTTGGAAGCGCAGATCGTTGCCTCGGCATGGAACGACATCGGACTTGATGCCAAAATCGAAAAAACCGACATTGGTACGTTGGTTGGATTGGCGAGGGAAGACCCCTTGAATTTCGATGTCGTCTACCTCTGGGTCGGACTCATCACAGACCCGAACCGCCCGTTCAGCTTCTTGGAGTCTGACTCGTCCCGGAACGGGCTCGTCGGTGGGCTGAAGAACGACGATATCGACAGGCTCGTCGAAGAGGGTCGAAGCACGAGTGATCCGGATGCGCGCCTAGCCTTGTACGACGAGGCGGCGCAGATCAACCTGGACAACTTCGCACAGTTCTTCACCGTGCGGCCCTTCCAGTTCGTCGGTGTCGGCAAAGACGTGACCGGCTTTCAGCAGGGTTCGTACTACGTCCAGTACCGGGGTGGCGGCATGACATCTGCCTGCGTGCCGGCCTGACGGTTGGCTACAGCGAATCTCTAGGATGACAACGACCATCCCAAACGCCGGGGCCACGGATTCCGTGGCCCCGGCTCGGCGGAGTTTGCTGGCGGCGATCGTCACGTGGACTGCCGCTGCGGTGGTAGGCGTCACGCTCATCGCCGCCATATTCGCTGGCGTTCTGACCGACTTTGACGCCGACAAGGCTTCGCCAGTCGATCGGTTCTTCGAATGGGGTACAGAGGGTCACCTGCTGGGCACAGATTCTCTGGGTCGCGATGTGTTCACCCGGCTCCTGTTCGGCGCTCGTCTCGTGTGGATCGTTGGCCTCAGCGTGGCGACGCTGTCCATGGTTGCCGGCGTGACCCTCGGATCGCTCGCGGGGTACGTCGGCGGCCGGGTCGACTCGATAGTGGCGCGGATCGCCGATGGCATCCTCGCATTTCCTCCGCTGCTGCTTGCGCTCGTTTTTTCGGCCGTGATGAATCCGAGTACCCGGACAGCTATCTTTGCGCTCGCAATCGTCTACACGCCTCTGGTAATTCGTGTGTCACGTGCCGCTGTGCTCGGTGAGCGAAACCTTGGCTACGTGATGGCGTCCCGTGGAGTCGGCAACTCCGAATCGCGCACGCTGCTCCGGCACGTCCTTCCAAACGTCGCGGCGCCGTTGCTCGTCGTAGCGTCCGTCGTGGTGTCCCGTTCGATCATCGTGGAAGCCAGCTTGAGCTTTCTAGGCGCGGGCACGCAACGTCCAACATCGAACTGGGGCGTCATGATCGCCGACGGTCGCGAGGTCATCTTCAGTCGTCCGAGCGAGTTGATCTTGCCGTCCATTGTTCTCAGCGTGACGGTACTCGCCCTCAACCTGATGAGCGATTCACTCTCCGATCGAGTGGACCCGCGTTACAAGATGATGCGGGGGACGGAGTGACCCCAGTCGAACAGCCCCAGACGGTCGCCGGAACCGGGCCGGACGCGCCATTGCTGAGCGTTCGTGATCTCCGCGTGGCGTATCGCACCGGAAGCGAGACCGTGGAGGTGGTCCACGGGGTCGATTTCGACCTGCAACCCAGTGAATCCCTAGGCATCGTGGGCGAGTCAGGTTCGGGCAAGTCGACCGTGCTGCTCGCCGCAGCTCGACTGCTTCCGAGCAACGCCGTGATCACCGGTGGGCAGGCCGATCTGCGCGGTCAAGACCTCTTGACCGCCGACGCAAAGGCATTACGGCAGGTGCACGGCCCACAGATCGGGATGATGTACCAGGATTCGCTCCGCGCCCTAAATCCGGTCATGAAGATCGGCAAACAGATCACCGAGGTCCTCCAAGCCCACGACGCACCGGGGGTCGATGAGGAGACGGCCCGCGATCTGTTACACAGTGTGGGCCTCAGTGACCCTGCGCGACTGATGTCGCAGTATCCCCATGAGCTGTCCGGCGGCATGCGGCAACGGGTGATGACGGCCATGTCGCTCGCGCTGTCGCCGCGAATCCTCTTCGCCGACGAGCCCACGACCGCGCTCGACGTCACGATCCAGGCACAGATCCTCGACCTGCTTCGCCACCGTGCGATCGAGATGGGGACCGCGATCGTGATCGTCAGCCACGACCTCGGCGTCATCGCAAATCTGTGTCAGCGCGTGTTGGTCATGTACGGCGGCCGGATTGTCGAACACGGTACGACCGAAGAGGTGTTTTCCGATCCGCGGCATCCGTATACGGCGGCATTGCTCAGCTCTGTGCCACGTATCGACCGTGGACTTCGCCGACTCCCCTTCATCGAGGGACGCCCGCCTGATCCGGCCGACCCGCCTCCTGGCTGTAGCTTCGCGCCTCGCTGTCTGGTTGCGATCGATGAGTGCGAACGGGGCGTTCCACCGCTGCTTTCAGTCGGTGACCACCGTGAGTCGGCGTGTTTGCGGAGCGAGGCCGTCGACGAGGTCGGCGTGGAGCTCATCTCGGCCGCGCAACGGCAGGCCGCCGAACACGACGTCGACCATCGAGAACCCGGTGCGCTGGAGCCGATCCTTGTCGTTCGTGAGCTCACTCGCCACTTCCGGATCGGACGAGGTCGGCGTGCGCCTATTCTGCGCGCGGTCGACGGCATCGATCTCGACATCCGCCGCGGCGAGTTCCTTGGGTTCGTCGGCGAGTCGGGTTGCGGCAAGTCCACGCTGGGTCGCATGCTCGTCGGACTCGAGCCCGCCGACGCCGGCACGGTGACGCTTGAAGGAACGGAGATCACAGCGGCGACAGGGCGAGCAGCGAGATCGATGCGTCGGTTCTCCCAGATGGTGTTCCAGGACCCTCGGAGCTCGCTCAACCGGCGTATGACTGTGGCGCAACACCTCGAAGAGGCGCTCGCGCACTCCCCGACGCCGCGTGGTGAGCGCAGCGATCGCTTGCGTGAGTTGGTCGACCAGGTCGGTCTGCCCGTGGCTGCCCTGAACAAGCTGCCCGACGAGTTCTCTGGGGGGCAGGCTCAGCGCATCGCCATCGCACGCGCCCTGGCGGTGTCGCCCCAGGTACTCGTGGCCGACGAGGCAGTTTCGAGTCTCGATGTCTCGGTCAAGGGACAGATCGTCAATCTGCTGCGTGACCTCCAGGCCGACCTCGGTGTCACGGTCCTGTTCATCTCGCACGACCTCGGTGTCGTCAGGCAGGTCTCCGATCGGATCGCCGTGATGTACCTCGGACGACTGGTGGAGGTGCGCAAGACCGACGAACTCTTCACCTCGCCGCGGCATCCGTACACCCGAGCCCTGCTGTCGGCCATCCCTGTGCCCGACCCCGTCGTGGAGCGGGAGCGGGAACGCATCATCTTGGCCGGTGATGTGCCTAACCCCACCAATCCGCCCTCAGGCTGTCGTTTCCACCCGCGCTGTCCAGTTGGGCCCAACGTGAATCCAGAGCGAGACATTTGTCGGACGACCGAACCGCAGCTTGATGATGAGTTCCACACGGCGTGTCACTTCCCGTATGAAGACGTCGCCGAGGTCGTCTCGGTGGAGCTGACCCGAGGATGAGAACGGTCCTGACACGGCTCGGTGGGGCGTTCCTGGGCTTGTTCGTGCTGACTGTGGTCACATTCCTGATGGTGCGTCTGCTGCCGGGATCCGTCGAAGACGCGATGTTGGGCACCGAGAACATCACGCCAGCGGCGCGGCAGGCCTTTCGCGATCGGTTCGGACTCGACGATCCGATCGTGGTCCAGTACGTCGAGTGGATCGGAAGCCTGCTGCAGGGCGACCTCGGCAACTCCATTCGGAGCCGCAACCCGGTGACCGAGGAGCTCACGGCGAAACTCGGCCCGTCGCTGACGTTGTCGCTGGTGTCAGTGACGATCAGCTTCTGTGCCGCAATCGCACTTGGGACCATCGCTGCGTTCAATCGCGACCGTTCCGTCGATCGCCTTTCCACCCTCGGATCGATCGTCGGCTCGAGTGTTCCCGACTTCGTGATCGGCCTCTTGCTGATCGTGTTCGTTGCCAGTCGCTTCGATTACTTTGCATCGTTCGGGTACGAACCGTTGTCGAGCGGTCTGTACGAGTGGTCTCGCCACCTGTTCCTGCCGGTCGTGGCGATGTCCGCTTCGCTCGTTGGCATCATGACCCGATTGACGCGCACCTCGATTCTGTCGACCCTCGAGGAGGACCATGTCCGAACGGCGATCGGCAAAGGACTCTCACGTCGACGAGTCGTCGCGCTGCACGTGATCAGGCCCTCCCTGATTCCCGTTATCACGACCGCGGGGTTGTTGTTCGTTGCCGTGATCGGTGGTGTCGTCGTCGTTGAGTTCGTCTTCGCCATCCCAGGGCTCGGGCGCCTGATCCTCGAGTCGATAAGAGCCCGCGACTACCCGCTCATCCAGGGTGCAACCTTGCTCATCGGCGTCCTGGCCATCATCGCATCCATCCTGGTCGATCTCGTCCATCGGGCATTAGACCCGAGAATCCGCTAGGAGATAACGTGTCCAAACCCGACCTGATCATTCGCAACGGAACCGTCGTCGACGGCACCGGTGGTCCGATCCGGATCGCCGACGTCGTGATTCGAGACGGCGTGGTTTCAGATATCACCGAGAGCGCGTCGACTCTGGCCACGAAGGAGATCGACGCAGACGGTGCATGGGTCACACCCGGCTTCATCGACCCCCACACACACCTGGATGCACAACTTTTCTGGGACCCAACCGGTCGACCGTCTGTCCAACACGGCGTCACCACGGTGGTGACCGGCAACTGTGGCTTCGGAATCGCGCCGTGTGGGGACGGAGCGGAGGAATACCTGCTGCGGTGCCTCGAAGCCGTCGAGGAAATCCCCTACGAGGCAACGCGCGACGGCGTGCCCTTCGGGTGGAGCAACTTCGCGTCCTACCTAGACGCACTCGACAGCCTCGATCTCGGCGTCAACGTTGCGGCGTTGGTCCCACACTCACCACTGCGCCATTCGGCCATGGGAGAACGTGCATCCTCAGAGGAAGCGACCGACGCAGACGTCGAGCTGATGTCAGCGATGCTCCGCAGCGCATTCGCAAGCGGCGCAGTCGGATTCTCGACGTCGCGAGGACCCAATCATGTTGATGGTGACGGTCGACCGGTGCCGAGCCGACTCGCCAACGACGCTGAGCTACGGGCGCTCGTTGCGGAGGCCCATGGAAGGGTCTGGCAAATCAACATCAGAAGCAAAGGTGACCCAACCGCCGCCGAGAGCCTCACGGAGGTGGCAGAATATGCCGCCTGGAGCGACGAGTTCGGTGTCGACCTGTCATGGACCCCGCTCCTCGTCACACCGGGCGACACGGTCGCATGGCGTCGACTCGCAGACCAGGCCGCTGACCTCAGTTCGACCGGTGCCCGTGTCGTTCCCCAGGTGTCGCCGTTGCCGCTTGTCTCGTCGATCGATCTGTCAGAACGGTCGCTGGCCGAGTCGGTGACGGGATGGGAGACCGCTATGCGTCGGCTCACTGGGCTCGCCCCGATCGATCGGATCGCCATTCTTCACGATGAGTCCTTCCGCCAAGCACTGCGCGCCGCACCGGAAAATCCGCGGGCGATATTGGCACCGAACTACGATCGGTGGCTCCTGGCCGCGAGCACGAGTCGACCGGATCTGGTCGGTCGGTCAATGCGAGAGGTGGGTGAGGCCCTCGGCGTCTCGCCGTCCGACGCCTTGTGCGATCTCGCCATCGCCGATGAACTCTCCACCGTCGTGCAGGTTCCCCTCGTCAACCTCGACGCAGCCGAGGTCGGTGCTGCTGTCCGGGCCGACAGCACGTTGATCGGCCTCGGCGACGCCGGCGCGCACGTTGCCACCATCACCAACTACACCTATCCGACGTTCCTCCTCGCAGAGGTCGCCGCGGGCAACAGCGTGCTGTCGATCGAGGACGTCATTCGCGAGATGACCAGCCGGCCCGCCGAGTTGTTCGGCTTGACCAATCGAGGTGTCCTCATGGAAGGTGCCGCCGCTGACATCGTCGTCGTCGACCCGAACGAAGTGGCACTGCGTCCGAGTCGACGCGTCAACGACTTGCCCGGAGGGCACGCCCGGATGCTGCAGGAAGCCGAAGGGTACCGATCTGTCATTGTCGGGGGCGTCGAAGTGGTCGCCGACGACCAACCCATCGGAGTCGCCGCTGGGCGGGTCTTGCGTTAGCACTCGAAGCCGGACAGTCCGGACCATCACCACAAGGAGCAGAAGCACATGGCCATTCTCATAACCGGGGGCACCAAAGGGATCGGACTCGGCATCGCCGAGCGATTCGCCGGGCCGGACGTCACCGTTCTTCTCAACTATGCCAACGACGATGCCGCGGCCCAGGCGGCCGCCGACTCGGTAACCGCGCTCGGCGGCACACCAGTGCTCCTCAAGCGCGACGTTTCGTCATCGGCTGGCTGCGAGGCGCTGCTGCGAGACGCGGCCGAGCACACTGACCGTGTGGACCAGTTGGTCCATGCAGCCGTGTACCCCTACGCCACAAGTCTTCTCACGGCCGATCCTGACGAACTCGACCGCGCTGTGGCACTCAACGGAACCGCTCTGGTCCACCTGGCGCGCGCAGCCGTGCCGATGTTCCAGCCTGGGAGCACGGTCTTCTTCCTCTCGAGCCGAGGGTCCAAGGTGGCAGTGCCGAGCTACGGCCCGATCGGCGCGCCCAAGGCGCTGGGCGAGGCGTTCATACGGTATCTCGCCGTCGAACTCGCTGACATGGGGGTTCGAACCCATGTGGTGTCGGCCAGCCTGGTCCTCACCGATGCGCTCCGACGGTTGTTCGGTGACGCAGCCGATGACCGCGCGGCAGCTGCGGCAGCTTCCAATCCGATGAAACGCAACGTCACCGAACAGGACATCGCCGAAGTGGTGCACTTCCTCGCATCTCCTGCCGCCGAGATGTTGACCGGTCGGGAGTTGTTCGTCGACGGCGGTGCGTACACGATGGCCCGTTGACCCGCCACGCATATCTCACCGACCAGTTAACCAACCAACCAACGAGCCATCCGCTCACCACAGGAGGACCACCATGACCGACAACATGACCGCCGCTCAGCTCGGCATCCAGACGCTCTATTCCCGCTACTGCTTCGGTTTGGACGGCCACGATCCGGACCTGCTGGCCGATTGTTTCGAGGCCGACGGGGTATTCGCCGTCGGCGATCGAGAGTTCGCGGGTCACGAGCCAATCCGGGCGATTGCGTCGAAAGAGGGCCCACGCCCCCGACACCACTATCTCAACCTGTGGGTCAAGAGCGTCGATGGAGACGATGCGGTCAGCACCGCCTACTTCCTCGTCGTCGATCTGGAGAGCGGAGCGACGGCTGGATACGGCCACTACGACGACAAGGTTCGCCGTGGCGCCGACGGCACCTGGAGATTCAAGCGTCGTCAAATCGACTTCCACTGGCAATCAGAGGCCTATCGCACGCACACGGCCGCGACCACGAAATCGGAATGATGCAGGAAGGATTCGCGGAGGCTCGAAGACCGCCTGGGCTGAGCCGCGCCGCGTTCGACTTCCTCGAGGGCGGCGCCGGCGACGAGATCACTCTGCGCGCAAACGAATCGTCCTTTCGGCGCTGGTCGCTCGTGCCGCGGGCGTGCGTCGATGTGGCCGAGGTGGACGCCAGTACGCAGCTCGACGGCCGTCCGGTTGGCGTGCCATATTTCGTCGCCCCAACCGGCGCCCACCGCCTATTCCATCCCGATGCTGAATTCGCCACCGCCGCCGCGGCCATGGCCGCCGATGTTCCATATGCCACGAGTACTGCGGCGTCGGTGTCGATGGAGGAAATCGCCAGAGTCGCGCCCGCTGAGCGTTGGTTTCAGCTCTATTGCTTCAAGGACCGAGACGTGGTGGCGGATATGGTGCGTCGCGCAGAGTCATCGGGGTATCGAGCCCTCATCGTCACCGTCGATGCGCCTGTCCTCGGCATCCGCCGTCGCGATATCCGGAACCGATTCTCGGTGGGTCCAGAGATCCGATGGGCCAACCTCGAGCCGTACGGTGTTGCTTCGCTCTCCGATGCCGACGACGGCTCCACCGTCGCGCGCTATTTCGCCGAGCAGATCGACCCGAGCGTGACATGGCGCGACATCGAACGAATCGTGGATTCGACGTCACTGCCGGTATGGATCAAAGGTGTCCTCCGACCCGACGACGCCGAACGGGCACGCGACTCGGGTGCCTCGGGCGTCTACGTCTCCAATCACGGCGGCCGCCAACTTGATCGAGTCCCCGCGACGATCGACGTGCTTTCATCGATCGTCGATCGCGTGGGTGCCGACGTCGATGTCGTTGTGGATGGTGGTGTTCGATCCGGCGCCGACGTCGTGACGGCTATCGCACTCGGTGCCCGAGCCGTAGGTCTCGGCCGCCCTCCACTCGCCGCGCTCGCCCAGGGTGGCGAGTCGGCCGTTGTAGAGTTCCTGCAGTCGTTGCGTTACGACATCCAACACATCCTGCAGTTGCTGGGCGTGCCATCCGTGCAGGATCTCGACCGCTCATTTCTCACACGCTCACCCACCACCGCCCCCCCAATTCGAGAGTGACACATCATGAACGCACCGAAAATCGTTTCGTTCGCGGGCGCTCCCCGCGACCCGGTTCCCGTACCGCTCGCCAGCGCTGACGAGCTCGGAATCGAACAGGTGCTCGACGCTGATGGCCTGCCGAACGGCAACCGTCCCGATCCCGATCTCGATCAGGCAACCGTGGTCAAGATGTACGAGGTGATGGTCACCGTCGCGGCGCTCGATCGCATCGGCTGGCAACTGCAGCGGTCCGGTCGCATGGAGTTCTGGATCCCGTCACGCGGGCAGGAGGCAGCGCACGTTGCGTCCACTGCCGCTCTGCGACCCAGCGACTGGATCTTCCTGGCAGACCGGGAACCGGGTTCGTTTCTCTGGCGGGGCGCCAGAATGACGCAGATGTTCGCCCAATTCTTCGGACGAGCCGACGAACCGCTGAAGGGTCGTCGACTTCCGCTGTTGCTCGGCGACCGCAGCATCAACATTGTGCCCTGCACGACACAGGTGGGTTCGTACATTCCTCATGCCGCAGGTGCGGCCTGGGCGGCCAAGCTCCGAGGTGACGACACGCGCGTGATCGTGTATTTCGGCGACGGAGCGACCTCGCGAGGAGAATTCCACAGCGCCCTGAACTTCGCTGGGATCCACGAACCGCCGGTCGTGTTCTTCTGCCAGAACAACGGCTGGGCAGTGTCTACACCCAACGATCGCCAGACGGCGACGGCGACCTTCGCCGAGAAGGCCGACGCCTACGCTGTTCGTCGAGTGCGGGTGGACGGCAACGATCCACTAGCGGTCTACGCCGCAACCGCAGATGCCCTCGCGGCGATGCCCGAAGAGGGGGCGACGCTCATCGAGGCGGTGACCTACCGGATGGGATTCCACACGTCGTCGGACAATCCGGATCTGTATCGCCGCGACGACGAAGTCGAGGCATGGAGTCGATGGGATCCGATCGACCGCACGAGGAAATACCTGGAGCACCGGGGATGGTGGAACGGCGACCAAGAGGCGGCGCTTCACGAACGCGCCGATAGAGACATCCGGGCCGCGATCACCGAGGCCGAGGCCCTGCCGAAACCAGTTCCCGAGTCGCAGTTCGACGACGTTTTTGAGCAGTCGAACTGGATGCTCGACGATCAACGTGATCGCCTCCTGGACGACCTCTCAAGTGGGGGTGAGCGATGACTGAAGAAATGACAGTGTTGCAGGCCACCACGGCCGCCATGACCCGTGCGATGGCGGACGACTCGGCGGTCATCGTGATGGGCGAGGACGTCGGGGTCGCGGGCGGCATCTTTCGGACAACACAGGGACTCCAGCAGCAGTTCGGAGAGGATCGGGTCATCGACACTCCGCTGGATGAGAAGGGGATCCTCGCGCACGCCATCGGAATGGCGCTCTACGGATTGCGCCCGATCGCTGAGATCCAATTCTCCGGCTTCATCCACGACGCATTCGAACAGATCATGTTCTGCGGCTCGAAGTACCGGTGGATCACCGGCGGTCAGTACACATGCCCGATGGTGGTCCGGGCGCCGTCGTTCGGCGGCATCAAGGGCGGGTTCTGGCACTCGCAGAGCCCAGAGGCCTACTTCATCCACGGCGGCGGAATGAAGGTGGTCTGCCCAGCCACACCAGACGATGCGTACCGGCTGCTGTTGGCCGCTATAGCTGATCCTGATCCCGTTCTTGTCCTAGAGCCTGTCCCGCTCTACCGCTCATTGTCAGGTCCGGTGGACGACGACGGGGTACCCGCGGAGATCGGGCGGGCAGCGGTGGTGAGACCGGGGGACGACCTGACGATCGTTGCCTACGGTCCGCCACGTCACCTGGCGCTTCGCGCCGCGGTGGAGATGGCCGCCCGGGAGGGGTACTCGATCGAAGTAATCGACCTGCGGTCACTCGTGCCATGGGATCGCGAGACGGTGTCGGCGTCAGTTCGACGCACTGGCCGCCTCGTAGTACTGCACGAGGGCTCGCAGACACTCGGATTCGGTGCCGAGATTGTCGCGGCGATCCAGGAGCACGATTTCGGGTATTTGCACAGTCCGATTCAGCGGATTGCTGGCCACGACATGCCTTACGGCTTCAGCATCGGCGACGAGTATTATCGGCCGAGCATCGAGCGGATACGCGCTGCGGTGCGTCGATCGATGGAATTCGAGTTCTGATGTTCGAGTTTCAACTTCCCGACGTAGGAGAAGGTATCCACGAAGCCGAACTCGTGGAGTGGATGGTCCATATCGGCTCCGCCATCGAGGAGGGCACACCGATCGCAGTCGTCAACACTGACAAAGTGACCGTCGAGCTGCCGTCCCCGGCGTCCGGAGTCGTCAGTTCGCTGCCATGGAATCCAGGCGATATTCTCCGGGTCGGAGAGGTACTGATGGTGCTCGACGGCGATGACTCCTCGTCCGGATCCGATCAGCCGGACAGCGCGTCGCCAGTTGCATCGGCTCACCCATTGAGCACGAAGAAGACAGACCAGGCGACCGTCGCACCGAGTGGATCGCCATCGCTGGCCGCTGCACTCGGTCGTCCGATCGCAGCGCCGTCGACTCGAAAGCTCGCCGCCGACCTCGGAGTCGACCTGGAGGTGGTTCGAGGGTCAGGTCCGGGAGGCCGGATCCTGCGCGGTGACGTGCACGCGACAGCCGCGACATCAATGCCTTCGATGCCAGTTGAGCAAGCGGCAGCCGACGGGGACGTCGTTCGGGAGCCGTTGATCGGGGTTCGCGGCACCATGTTCCGTCACATGACCGAATCGAGTGGTGCACCCGCCACCACAACCTCGACGTTCACGGTGCGCATGGAACGCGTCGAGGAACTCGTCAGCGAACTCCGCGTGGATCACTCGCCTTCTGTCGGCGTGTTCGCCATAACGAGCCTCCGCGTGGTCCAGGCACTTACGCAGAATCCGCGGCTTAACGCCACAGCGGATCCCGATAGCAACGATCTCCTGCTCCATCGGCCGGTTCATCTGGCTGTCGCCGTCGCCTCACCGTCAGGACTCGTCGTTCCTGTCCTTCGCGACGCGCAGAACCTCCAGCTCGCCGAACTGAGCAACGCAATCGGTGAGGTTGCCAAGCGCGCTCGGGAGGGCAGGCTCGCCACAGCCGATCTGCGGGGAGGTACGTTCACGGTGTCCAGCACCGGTGGATTGGAAAAGGCATGGGTCACGTCGGCCCAGCCACTCATCAATCTCCCCCAAGTCGCCATCCTGTGGATGTCACGTACCCGGGACGAAGCCGTGGTCGACGACGGTGTAGTTCGGTCCGGTCGGGTTATGAGTTGCAGTCTGTCCTTCGATCACCGGTACATCGACGGCGCCGAAGCAACCGCGTTCATCAACGACCTCACATCACTCGTCAGTGACCCGCAGCAGGGCCAATCATGAACACTGACCGACCGCGGGAACTCGTCGTACTCGGCGGCGGCCCAGGGGGCTACGTGGCCGCGATTCGGGCCGCACAACTCGGTGTCGCAACAACTCTGGTCGAAGAAGCGAACCTCGGCGGCGTCTGCCTGAACGAAGGATGCGTGCCGAGCAAGGCATTGATACACGACGCCGACGAAGTGCAGCACGACCTGGAGCTTGGGCTGATCGACGATGACCAGCGAGCAATGCGTTTCGCCGCGTCGAAGGCCAACCGCGGCGCCACGATCGGTCGGCTCCGGCAAGGTGTCGCCGGTCTCCTACGAGCCAACGGTGTCGAAACCGTCACGGGTCGCGGAACGCTCGCCGATGCTCACACAATGCGAGTCGTCGACGGCGAGAACGTTACGCGGTTGCGCTTCGACGAGCTGATCGTTGCGACCGGGTCTGAGGCGCTCGTGCCACCGGGCATGGACGTCGACGGTAAGTTCGTGCTGACGGCGCGGGACATTCTCGAACTCGACGAGCGTCCCGGTCGCGCCGTCGTTGTAGGCGGCGGCTATATCGGACTCGAGCTTGCGTGTGCGCTCCAGCGGTTCGGCACCGAGATCGTCGTGGTCGAGGCCACCGAACGAATCCTTGCGGGAATTGAACCCCTCCTGGCAGAGCACCTCGGCTCCCGTCTCGAACAGGACGGAATCGACGTACGCCTCAACACGACGCTGGTCGAGGTCTCCGAGCGATCGGTTTTAGTGCACGATCAAAATGGTGACACCGTCATAGACACCGACGCCGTGGTTGTTGCTGTCGGACGACGACCTCGGACGTCGGGAATCGGTCTCGAACACGCTGGCGTCGTACCGAACGCGACCGGGCATCTCGACGTGGACGACCAACTCCGCACAGCGGTTGGCCACATTCGGGCAATTGGGGACGTTACGAACGGGCCCGCACTTGCACACAGGGCCATGGCCCAGGGGCGGGCGGCCGCAGCCTCGATCGCCAACCGCCCGGGGACCTACCGGCCCGCGGCCGTGCCCGCTGTGGTGTTCACCACGCCGGAGATCGCAACGGTGGGTCTTCGCCTCGACGAGGCGCTCGGACGGGGGGTCGATGCCCGTCAAGTCCGGTTCCCGCTTGCTGCGAACGCCCGGGGACTCACCCTCGGCGGCGATGGCTTCGGCCTGCTCGTCCACGAGGTTCGCACCGGTCTCGTGCTGGGCGCTCATCTCCTCGGCCCGGGCGTGGGGGAACTCATCGGCACCGCCACTTTGGCGATCGAGATGGGTGCAGTGATCGAAGACCTCGCTGGAACCATCTTCCCGCATCCGACGATCAGCGAGGTGTTCGGTGAGTTGGCCGATGAGGCGCTCGGTCTCCCAACGCACGCAGTGCCGTCCAAGAAACAGAGAGAGTGACGAATCGTGCCACGCCCCAGTAGATGGAATGACGTCGTCGAGGCGGCCGCAGTGGTGTTCAACGAACGCGGCTATCACGCCACCCGACTCGAGGACATCGCCGAGGCCCTCGGGATGCAGAAGGGGAGCCTGTACAACTACATCGACAGCAAGGAGGCACTGCTGCTGGCAGTCGTCACGCCGCCGGCAACCCAGCTGTTGGATTCCCTGTCGACGCTCGCCGAGTCGGACCTTCCCGCATCAGAGAAGATCCGTCTCGTCGCTCGGGGCCATGCTCGTATCCTCGAGGAATACCTCCCGTACGTCGCGGTGTACGTGCACGAGATCGCCGGTCAGTCGCACTCCGAGAAGTGGCGCGAGATGGACCGCTCCTATGTCCGGCATCTGAGTGCGATCATCGACGACGGGCGCCAGACCGGCCTGTTCGACCCCGCGACCGACCCGCTGATATCGGCGATGGCATTGATCGGTGCATTGAACTGGATGACGCGGTGGTATGTACGGAGCGGCACGCTGTCGGCCGAAGAGATCGCCGAGAGGATCGCCACCACTTTCCTCGCTGGCCTGCTGGCTCGCAACCAGCCGGCTGCGCCACGCTCTGACGATCAAGAATAGACGACCTCGCCGGTGTCGGCGTCGATGGCCGAGAGCGCCCCAGTGGGACACATAGTGATCGCCTCGGCCAACTCCGGATGATCGTCCACTTCGAACCGGAGAACCACCACGAGGTTCTGTTCGTCGTGTCCGAACACGGACGGATCACTCAGCACACACTGTTGAGCCCCGACGCAGGTGTCCACGTCGGCTTCCACCCGGAGGCGACGGGGCTGGCTCATGAGGCGGGCTCGATGTCGCCGACGCGGACAGGAAGCGTGGTTAGACCTCGACTGAGCAGGGTCGGATGCCAGTCAAGCGCGTCGCGGTCGAGGAACTCGATGTCGCGAAATCGTCGAACAATCGACTCGATGGCGACGCTGCCCTCCACCCGTGCGAGGGGAGCTCCGAGGCAGTAGTGGACACCGCCGCCGAACCCGACGTGGCCGCCGTCTTCCCGGTCGAGTACGAGCCGGTCCGGGTCGGAGAACCGCTCCGGATCACGATTGGCAGCGCTGGGAACGAGGAACACCCTGCTTCCCGCCTCGAGTGTCTGATCACGGATCTGGAGTTCCTCTGCGACGATGCGAACCGACACCTTCGCCGGTCCGTCGTAGCGCAGGAACTCCTCGATCGCCGGGCCGATCAGCTCATCAGGCGCCGCCGTGAGCCGAGCGAGTTCGCCCGGGTGGTCAAGCAACCCCAACATGCCGCTCCCGATCAAGCTCGTGGTGGTCTCGTGTCCCCCAAACAGCAGCAGGACGCAGGTCGAGAGCACTTCGTCGTTGGTCAACGCGTCATCGTCATCTCGGGCATCGATGAGCGAGCGCATCAGATCATCGCCCCCGACCTCGCTGTGCCGGCGGATGAGCCCGTCGAGGTAACTCGTCAGCTCCGACATCCCCGCTATCGCCTGCTCGCGTCGGTCCGGTTGATCCAGCGCACCGAACACGAGCGCAGTGATCTGATCGGACCACTTCTTGAACAGGTAGCGGTCTTCGGGCGGTACGCCGAGCATCTCGGCGATCACAATCGCAGGGAGAGGATAGGCAATGTCACGCACGAGGTCGATGGGATGCTCCGGATCGAATTCGTCGATCAGCTCATCGACGATCCTTTGGACGCGCGGGCGCCAAGATTCGGTCTCCTTCATGGTGAATGAGGATTGAAGCAAGCGCCGTAATCTCGTGTGGTCGGGTGGGTCCTTGAACACCAGCCAGTTGGAGAGGACGTGCAGCACGTTTTCGAATGCCTCGTCCTGGTCAGGATTGTTGGCTGAGAACGCGGCGATCCGGTTCGCCGAGAACCGGGGGTCACGAAACGCCTGCGTCACGTCGTCGAATCGCGTCACGAACCACGCCCGGTACTTCGCATTCCAGTACACCGGCGTGTCGCGCTGCATCTCGCGGAAGTAGGTGTACGGATCCCGGACCCGCTCGGGGGAGAGCACGTCGTCATCGATCATTGATCATTTCCTTTCATCGCAGATTTGGCGGCCGGCGCGACGATCATCGTTCCAACGCCACGATTACGCACGCGTTCCCGTCAATGCCGGACACGCCACCGCCCATCGTTTCCACGAGCTTGCGTCGGGCGCTGTCCACTTGCCGGTCGCCGGCCCGTCCGGTCAGCTGCCAGACGATCTCCGCGATCTGAGCCAGTCCCGTGGCGCCGAGCGGATGGCCGCGGGAAAGCAGGCCGCCCGACGAATTCACCGGCATCGCGCCGCCGAGCGACGTCGCGCCGTCGCGGATCAACGCCGCCCCTTCACCCCGTGGGCGAAGACCCAACGCCTCGGTCGTAACAATCTCACCGATGGTGAAAGCATCGTGGCACTCGATGACGTCGAAGTCGCCGGGACCCAATCCCGCTGCTTCGTATACCTCCGCGGCGGTGTCCCGAATCACTTTGAATCCCCAGGCGTCGTCGCTGCGCTGGTCCCACGGACCGCCCGACCGCATCACCGAAGCCCGGACCCCGACGACATGATCGCCGTCGACATCGGGTGGACCGACCACGACGGTGGCGGCACCATCTGACAGCGGGCAGCACTGGAGCAACGTGAGAGGACCGGCGATCATCCTCGAAGCGAGCACATCGTCGACGGTGGGAACGGGTCGTCCCTGCGACCTCATATTCAGCGATCCATTCGTGTGATTCTTGACCGCGACGCTGGCGAGATCTCGGTGGGTGACGTCATGGACGGCGAGATACCGCGATGCCGCCATCGCATACAGTGCGGGGAGCGCGAGGCCAGCCCTCCCTTCGGCGTCGGTGTTCTCGGGCACGATCGGCCCCTCGAACTCGTTCGTCATCTTCTCCACGCCGACAGCGAGGACACCCTGGTAGCGCCCGTGTTTCACTGCGGCGACCGCTTCGTGGAACGCCGATGTGCCACTAGCGCATGCGTTCTCCAGCGTGATGATCGGAACGCCAGTGATCCCCAGCGGGTGGAGCGCTCGTTGGGCGACACCTGGTGCGCCGAACACCGTGCCGAGAAAGACGGCGTCGATGACAGGGCGGCCGGCATCGTCGAGTGCTTCGGCGACCGCTCGCCAGACGAGCTCCGACGGATGCAATGACTGCTGCTTGCCGAAGAGTGACGTGCCGACGCCGAGAATCGAAGCAATCATGACGACTTCCGATTCGTCGCGGTCCGTGAGACTTCGATGTCGCCGCGCTCGTTGATGCCACTGATCGTGACGCGGCTCCCGACGACAAGCGGTTCCTGGGTGCCGTCAACGTGAGCAAGAAACCGCGGCCCGTCGTCCAGATCGACGTAGGCCAGTCCATAGGGCGCCGAAATACCGGCGATGTCCAGGTGCACGACGGTCGATGACCACACGATTCCCCGAGGCCCAAAGTCGGTGGCAACCAGTTCACCGGCGCAGTCGGGGCACCTTGGGGCGTGAACCGCCCGCGCGACTCCGCACTCCGCGCAGCGCCACCCGCGGAGCTGAGCGCAGCTGTGATCGGGCGTCAAGCGCGGGCGAGGGTCGGGCCGTTCGGGCTCAATTCGACGCGCCATACCGTTTGGCATAGTGCAATCATAAACGACCGTTCGGTCGGAAACAAACGTTTCTGTCTGATTGAAAATCTTAAAAACGCATATTTTATTAGGGTTCCCGAGCGTCACGAGGGCGCAAGATGTCGACTCGTGGTTCAACTGTCCGCCGTTCAACCCGCTTTGAGTACCTGTGGGTGCGCGAAATTCGGGCGTGGGCGTTGACCACGCGAGATCATCGTTCTACGCCACCAACTCGTCGTGGGCCACCGCCAACATGAGCGACCAGCGCTCATCAATGACGACCGGTCGCTGTTTGGCGCCATCGCCCACGCACTCACACAAAACATGCTGAAACTGTCTGGTCCGAGCGAGATTTATCATGATCGTTGTCATGAGAAATGCACGATCTCGGAAATGCGTCAACGCGGTGGTCAAACTCTTTGAATGGAAACTCGCCTCATGACCGCCGGCGAGCAGCGCGCGTGTGAACTCGGCTGAAAGGACGGCGATGAGCAGATTCTGCGGCAAGATCGTGATCGTCACGGGAGCTGCGGGGGACATCGGGCGCGCCGCGGCGGTGCGCTTTGCCAGCGAGGGCGCTGCAATCGTCGCCGTCGACCTCGAGGATTTGGCTGAGACTGTCGCCGCTGTCGAGGCTGCCGGCGGGAAGGCGCTTCCGGTGCGGGCCGACGTGACGAGGTCCGCCGACGTGGCCACCTACGTGCAGCGGGCGATCGACACGTTCGGTGGTGTCGACGTCCTATTCAACAACGCCGGTATCGAGGGAGACGTCTCACCTCTCGAGGACTACCCCGAAGCGATGTTCGACAGGGTCCTCGACGTGAACGTCAAGGGCGTCTGGCTCGGCATGCGCCACGTCGCCGCCGCCATGCGAGCCCGCGGTGGCGGAGCGATCATCAATTCATCGTCCAGAGCCGGCTTGGTCGGGACCCCGAACCTGATCGCCTACGGCGCGGCGAAGCACGCAGTCATCGGCATGACCAAGACCGCGGCCATCGAGCTGGCACCGGCCGGCATCCGGGTGAACGCCGTTTGCCCTGGACCCATCGATACCCGCATGATGGAGGCGATCGCGGCCGGCAGGAACCCCGAGGACCCGCGCATGTTCCTGAATCGGAGCGCTGAGCGGAATCCCATGGGTCGGATGGGCAAGCCGGAGGAGGTCGTCGCACTCGTGACGTTCCTTGCCTCGGACGACGCCTCATACATCAACGGCAGTTGGCACTCGGTCGACGGTGGGCTCGGCACCACATGAGCCACGACCTTAACGGCGGTGATGTCGTCGGCGATGCCCAAGCGCTCTATTGGGATCTGGTCCTGAGGGGGCCGAATACTCATCCACCCTGTGTTCTCAACGGTTTCAACGGAGGGACCACAGTCACCCTGCCGCGACAGTGCGCCTCCACGCGGCGGTCGTTCACCTCAGGCCGTCCCGAACCGGCGACCCGCGGTAGCGGTGTGCCGTTCCCTGGGGTCCCGGTTGAACCTGGTCGAAGCTTGCGTCAGTCAGAGCCTGGTGGATGTTCAAGGAGCGCTGCCCAGGAGTCGGCCTGGCCGCCAACTAAGGGCGGCAACACAACAACCGGTTGCTCAGCCACAGGCGCCGATCAGGTTCTTGACTGCGACCCAGTGGCGTCGGTCGCCGGACTCTATCAAGTCCACCCAACCGCTGCACGAGGCGCCAAACGCGCGTCCTCGTCTCGAACTTGCATGTGACCTTTATTTCACCTACTCGATTCGCATCCCAGAGATGGCGCGAGAGATGACCAACTGTTGGATCTGCTCGGTGCCTTCGAAGATGTCGTGGATCT
>Ga0115004_10001236_pt1 | contig 20763 bp, 15 predicted proteins | sample ArcticOcean_MG_C_10_FD_88737 | JGI IMG/M metagenome (GOLD analysis project Ga0115004, IMG submission 88737) | Marine microbial communities from western Arctic Ocean - ArcticOcean_MG_CB11_90 | ecosystem: Environmental > Aquatic > Marine > Oceanic | place: Arctic Ocean: Canada Basin | collected... | reverse complement strand
TTATTACTTAGAACGGCGGTACCCTGCCTTTGGAAATTTAGTTCCCAGAGATGTTGCGTCAAGAGCAGCGAAAGAACGTTGTGATGCTGGATATGGAGTTAATACAACAGGCGAGGCTGTTTATTTAGATTTTGCAGCGGCCATTGTTCGTTACGGTAAAGAACAGGCCTTCGTAAAAGGGCATGATGAAAATGATGATGCGGTTGTAAGAAGTCTAGGAAAAGATATTGTGAAGGCGAAATATGGTAACTTATTTCAAATGTATGAGAAAATTGTAGATGAAAACCCTTATGAAACACCTATGATGATTTATCCTGCTGTTCACTACACAATGGGAGGAATCTGGGTTGATTACAACCTGCAAACCACCGTTCCGGGGCTCTACGCAATAGGTGAAGCCAACTTTTCTGACCACGGGGCGAATAGGCTTGGGGCCTCTGCTTTAATGCAGGGCTTGGCAGATGGTTATTTTGTTCTACCCTACACAATTGGCGACTACCTTTCTCACGATATTAGGACAGGACCAATCCCTACAAACACAAAGGAGTTTGATGAGGCAGAAAAAAACATTCAAAAAAATATTGATCATTTCATAAAAAACAAAGGCACTAAGTCCGTTGATCACTTCCACAGAAGACTCGGTAAGATCATGTGGGATAAATGTGGAATGTCTAGAAATGAAAAAGACTTAAAAATTGCTATTGAAGAAATCGCTTCTCTACGAAAAGAGTTCTACAAAGAAGTAATGGTTCCGGGTTCTGCTGATGAATTTAATGAGCAGCTTGCAAAAGCAGAGCGCGTTGCAGACTTTTTGGAGCTAGGAGAATTGTTTGCTAAAGACGCTTTAATAAGAGAAGAGTCTGCAGGAGGTCATTTTAGGGATGAGTATCAAACACCTGAAGGAGAAGCGATGAGGCGAAAAGAATTTCAGTTTGTTTCTGCTTGGGAGTATAAAGGAGAGCCTAAAGATGCTGTTTTACATAAGGAAGATTTACTTTATAATAACATTGAAGTAAAAGAACGATCATACAAATAATAGGAATGATGAATTTAACCTTAAAAATCTGGCGTCAGAAAAACGCAAAAGATAAAGGAAGCATGGTAGACTATCAGGTCTCAGGAATATCTCCGGACATGTCTTTTCTTGAAATGCTAGATATATTAAACAATCAATTAATAGAAAAAGGAGAGTCTCCCGTTGCATTTGACCATGATTGTAGAGAGGGGATATGCGGAATGTGTTCTCTTTATATTAATGGTGAGGCCCATGGTCCAGACAGAAGAGTTACTACATGTCAGCTACACATGCGTAAATTTAAAGATGGAGACACTATTTATATAGAGCCGTTTAGGGCTAAGGGATTTCCGATAATAAAAGATTTAGTCGTTGATAGGGGTGCGTTTGATCGAATTCAACATTCAGGGGGCTTTATATCAGTTAACACCTCTGGTAATACACAAGATGCGAACTCCATTCCTATTTCAAAACATGATGCTGATAAGGCAATGGATGCCGCTACCTGTATTGGCTGTGGGGCCTGTGTTGCTTCGTGTAAAAACTCGAGCGCAATGCTTTTTGTCTCAGCGAAAGTCTCTCAATACGCACTACTTCCTCAGGGCAAGGTAGAAGCGACAGAGAGAGTTTTAAATATGGTTCAGCAAATGGACGAGGAAGGGTTTGGTAACTGTACCAATACCGGAGCCTGTGAAGTAGAGTGTCCAAAAGGAATTTCACTAGAAAACATTGCTCGTATGAACCGTGAGTTTTTAAAAGCTTCGTTAAAACCGTAAGTAAAAATCTAATATTCTAATAATAAAAGGGTTAAATTTATTTTTAGCCTTTTTTTGTGTTTAAAACACTAGCTTCAGAATAATGAAATTATTAGTATTTTAGCAACAACTTAAAAACACTTTTTATATGAAAAAAATTATACTATCAATTGCCCTGATTGCGTCAAGCTTTCTAGGGTACTCGCAAGTTGTTTGTGCGGGAGTTTCCCCAGCATCAATTACCGGAAACTATTTCTTTGAATGGGCAGACCCGGCAGGATTAGACTGGGCAACACCCGATTTTTTAGTTACAGGGGTATTTGTTCAAGATACATTAATGATGATTAACGACGGGTCGCCGGGAATTAACCTACAAGGTAATCCTGTTTCTGCAGAAGGATGTGCAGGGTCTGGAGATGTTGGAGCTCCTCCAGCAGGAACTTTAAATGATTTGACTGGTAAAATTGCTGTTGTCTATAGAAACACGTGTGAGTTTGGATATAAAGCTCTACAAGCTCAAAATGCCGGAGCAGTAGGGGTTGTTATCATTAACCGTGACCCTGAAGCTTTGCCAATGGCTGGGGGTGTTGAAGGTTTAAATGTTACTATCCCTGTTGTAATGCTGTCTAGTCTAGATGGGCTAATCCTTACAAATGAAATGGAAAACGGCCCTGTTGTTATGTTTATAGGAAACAAAGTTGGCGCATATAACAATGACGTAGGAACTTCTGCAGCCGACTTAATGATTTCTCCTTATGGAGCATCAAATACATTCTTTGACAATGGATTCGATTTAGCTATTCAAATTTATAACTTCGGTTCCAACGAACAGTCAAATGTAACCGTTCGAGCCAAAATAGATGGGCCTTCCGGTAATGTATATGATGATACAGTATCCGCTCCATTAATGGAAAGTGGTGATTCACTTTATATTGTATCTGGAAATCCGGTGGCATTCGCTCCTTTCGATTTAGGGGGGATAGGAATGTACCCTGTTGGCGAGTATACATTAACATATACATTAAGTATGGGTGACTCCGTTATCGATGATTCAGATTTTGATAATATTTTTGAGTCAAAATTTTCGGTTAATGACGAAATGATTTCTTTAGCTAACCTAGATGCTGACGGAATGCCATCGGCTTCTTCGTTTCCAAGTAATTCAATTACTGAGTACCAATCTTGTATGTTCTATGAAGACGCTAACGCAAGCAATGTAGGTGTTTTAGGAACATTCTTTGTTCCTTATGCCGATACGGCTATAGACAATTTAGAGGGTGCAGAAATCTTTATTAATGTTTATGAGTGGTTAGATCCTTGGATTGATTTAAGTGACCCAGCTTACGCTGGAGGCGCTAACAATAATTGGTTTAATGCGTTAAATCAAATCGCTTACTCAACTTATTACCCAACATCTAATGACGAAACAGGCAATGCTGTTTATGTTGCTTTTGACGACCCAATTGCGGTACAAGATAATCAAAGATACCTGTTCTGTTTACAGTCTTTTGATCCTACTATCTCTTTCGGGTATGACGACAACCTAAACTATGACGGGAATCAGGGGATCACTGCAATGCCTGTTTCTCCTGTTTATGTCGATGACACTTGGTACACCGGAGGATGGAATGGTTATTCTACTCCTTCTATTGGCCTCAAGGTTATTGACGGTGCTCAATTAGGCTTAGATGACCATGCAACTATAGCCGGCATGGCATACCCAAACCCTGCTGTTGATGTGTTAACTGTTTCTGTTAATTCAAATGGATTAGCTAACATTTCTGTAACCGATGTCACTGGTAAACTATGCTTAAATAAAGCTGTTAACTTAATTAACGGTAACGCTGAAATGAACATATCTTCTTTAGAAGTTGGGGTTTATGTCTTCAATCTTGAACTAGAAAATGGTGAAACTTCTCAATTCAATGTGGTTAAGAAATAGGCTTTATTACATACTAAATGGCGTCCTAAATTAGGGCGCCATTTTTTTTGTGTCATTAACCCCAATTATCTATAAACCCATCTAGATCTCTTCTGTCTTTCTTGGTTGGCTTGCCTGTTCCGTTGTGACGATAGTTACTTTGAGCAGCTTGATACGTCTTTAGCTTCTCAATTTCTTCCGCGGGAGTTACGTCTATTATAAAACCATCCACAAGCTTTGCGCCTATGCGCTTGTTTAATAGCTGGATTACCCTATAAGAAAAAACAGCTGTATGTTTGATGATTTGAATTTCATCTCCGAGCTTTACTTCTTTGGCGGGCTTCGTGTTTAAATGATTAAGCTTAATCTTCCCTCTGTTAATTACTTCTGTGGCCTGGGATCTCGTTTTAGCTAGCCTAACAGCCCAAACATACTTGTCTATCCTACAAGCCATCTTTAATGTGTTTAGTGATTACTCGTTCATATAAGCGCTCTGAATGAGATTTCAAGTTAATAGAAATAAAGTTGTCGATCCCAAAAAAAGCGAACACCTTGTTTCTACCTTTAAAAGCAAGAGTTAATTCGTTAAAGATAAACAACATTGTAACGCTTTTAATAAAACAACACTCAAGAAATACGCTGCGTTCACTCTTAATGGATTGCTGGCGCGTCTTTTTCAGTGCCTAATTTATGTAGCATTTTAGCATGTCCCGAAAGAGCATCGTAAAATGTTTTATACGAGTAATAAGGCAGGTTATACTCAAAGGCCGTATCTCTTACAATACTTGAAATTTTACGATAATGAACATGACAAACGTTCGGAAATAAATGGTGTTCAATTTGATAGTTCAACCCGCCAACATACCATGAAAAAACACGTGCTTTGGGAGCAAAGTTAGCCGTATTCATTAATTGATTTGCAGCCCAGTCTAATTCAATTTCTCCTTTCGGACTTGCAACCTCAAATGTTGAGGGAGGAACCACGTGTGCAGGCTGAAAAATACCAGCTAGTGTTAGTCCTGCAATGAAGTGCATGAGCAAGAAGCACAAAAGAGTAGCCCACCATGGCATAGAACTAACAAATAATGGTAAGACTAAAGTAAACGCTAAATATATTGTTTTTGTAATTATCAACGTTATTAAAAACTGTGTTCCTGTAATCCCTTGAGTCTTTAGAAGATCTTTCTTTTTATAACGAGCATATTGAGAATAATCCTTAGATGTTGCCCACATAACGGTCATCATTCCATAAAGAAACCAAGCATAAACATGTTGAAACCTATGAGCTCTCTTGAGTTCTTGATTTGGTGAAAAACGCATCAATCCTCCAATATCAATATCCTCGTCCATCTCATCTACATTTGTAAATGTGTGGTGCAATACATTATGCTGAATTCTCCAGTTTACATCGCTTCCTCCAACTAGCCAAATCATTTTACCCATAAACATATTTACATACTTATTCTTGGAATAAGCACTATGGTTTGCATCATGCATAATTGAAAGGCCTATTCCCGACATTCCAAAACCCATTAAAACCCACATCAGAATAATTAACCAACTAGTCTCTAGAGCCGTTAAGATTAAAGTAAACGGCACCAAGTATAGCGAAATCATGAAAATGCTCTTAACAACCATGTTGATATTAGCATATTTAGAAAGGTTCTTTTCTTTAAAGTAACTATTTACCCTTTTACGAAGCTCTTTGTGGAAATCATCGTTATTTGGGGCGGTAAATTTAACTTTATTTAAAATCATAATATTGAACTATTGTTTTCAGACTGCAAAGATAACGTTAAAATAAGTGGCTATAAGCAATAAAAATCATAATTTATTATAACAATTACATTCTTAACCATAATTCACACAACACATAAAGGCTATAAAGACTATTTTTGTTTCAAATAAAGTACTTTTACTTCGATGCATAAAAAAATCACCGAAAACTATTGTAACGATTCATTTAATCGTTCCAGAAATAAAACCATAGCAGTTCAAGTTGGTATCCTTTCTATTGGAGGAGATGCCCCTATTCGTGTTCAGTCTATGACCACGGCGGACACTATGGACACGCAAAAGTCTGTTGAGGAATCAATTAGAATGATCGAGAAAGGGTGCGAGTTAGTTCGGTTAACTGCTCCAAGCAAGAAAGAAGCTGAAAACCTAGCGGTTATAAAAAAGCAGCTCTTTGAAAAAGGGCATAATACACCCCTTGTTGCAGACATACATTTTACACCGAATGCGGCAGAAATTGCCTCGAAACACGTTGAAAAAGTCCGTATAAACCCAGGGAATTATGCTGATAAAAAGAAGTTTGAAAAACTAGAATATACCGACGAATCGTATGCTGACGAATTAAAACGAATCGAAGAAAAGTTTACGCCTTTAGTACTTTTGTGTAAAGAGCATGGAACAGCTATGCGTATTGGAACTAATCACGGATCGCTTTCAGATAGAATTTTGAGTCGTTATGGCGACACCCCTGATGGAATGGTTGAGTCTGCCATGGAGTTTTTAATTGTTTGTTATAAAAACGATTTTCATAATGTTGTTGTCTCGATGAAGGCAAGTAATACGCTTGTCATGGTACAAGCATATCGTATGCTTGTTTCGGTAATGAAAGCAAAGGGAATGTCTTATCCATTGCATCTTGGGGTCACGGAGGCCGGAGAGGGTGAAGACGGGCGCATCAAGTCCGCCGTTGGTATTGGAGCCTTACTAGAGGATGGCTTGGGTGACACCATTCGCGTTTCGCTTACAGAAAAACCAGAGGCCGAAATACCTGTTGCAATAAAGCTTCTTGAAAAATTCAACACTAAAACATATATCCCACTTTCTATTAAGGGGGCTAACAACACCCTTCCATACAACCCTTTCCATTATGAAAGGAGGAAAAGTAATTCGGTTGAGAACATTGGGGGTCAGAATGTCCCTGTAGTTTTTGCTGACATAAGCACCCTAGATGTGATCAAACGCGCTCACTTCTTTGGCTTTGGGCTGAACTACTCTGTTCCCCTAGACAAATGGAACCTAACCGACATGGCAGCCGACGTGGTTTATATTGGGGAACAACAATTAAGTTTCGAGATCCCTGGAACACTGAAAGTTCTGTGTAGCTATAAGAACTGGAAAGACAACTATTCTGGCAAGCCAGGGTTTTATCCCCTAATTAATAAGGCCGAGGCCGTTTTGTTTAATTCGAAAGCAGTCTTTTTTGTTAAGCACTCTGGCGAAGACAGAGAAACATCTTACTTGCTTAAATTCCCAAACGCGATCGTTGTTCTCGATTCACAGCACCCTAATAAAACACAGCTTTACCGTAATATTAACTTGAACTTTGCGAATAATAAAATTAAAAACCCCGTTATAATCTGTTCCTCTCCTTCAGCTAAAGACTCAGAAACATATCAATTATGGGCATCATCTGATTTAGGGTCTGTGCTAATTGACGGTTTTGGAGACGGGATTTGGCTCGAGGGAAATCAAAGCGTCCAACTAATAAACACAACGTCTTTTGGAATACTTCAAGCTACCCGATGTCGTATTTCTAAAACAGAATATATTAGTTGTCCATCTTGTGGAAGAACACTCTTTGACTTGCAAGAAACTACAGCAAATATTAGATCTAAAACCTCACACCTTAAAGGATTGAAAATTGGAATTATGGGGTGTATTGTTAATGGCCCTGGAGAAATGGCCGATGCGGATTACGGATACGTTGGAACTAGGCCGGGGAAAATTCACTTGTATAAAGAGCAAACCGTTGTCCGAAAAAACATTCCAGAAGACAGGGCAGTTAATGAGCTAATCGACCTTATTAAAGAAAATGGGGATTGGATTGAGCCAAAAGGCGACTAAATAGTATAGTAATTTGTTTTTCAGGCTGTTAGCTGTTGCTTTTTTTGCCTCTCACACAACAATTATCTCGCCAAGCCTGTGGTGTTTGCACGCTGCCCTTGATAAAGTGTGTTAAAGCGCTTTAAAATGCATCATTAAGCTCTAAGTAAGACATGCTCTAGACTTACCGTCCTAGAAAAACTAAAAGAACAGAAATATCACTTGGAGAAACGCCACTCACTCTCGAAGCCTGCCCTATAGTTGCTGGTCTTAATTTTGACAGCTTTTCTTTCGCTTCACTGCTTAAGCTTTTTAATTGTGAATAATCTAGGTCAGATGGAATACTAGCTTCATCTAGACGATTCATTTTTTTAGCCACATCTTCCTCTCGGCTAATGTACCCTTCATATTTCAATTGAATTTCTGTTTGAGAAACAATGTCTGGATGGTTTTTTGTTAGTTTCGCGGCTAGCTTTTTTGACGCAACACTCATCCCAAGAACATCTTCCATTGAAATGTTCGGTCTTGTAATTAAAGAACTTAATCGAACCTGCTGAATTATTGGAGCACTATTTCTTTTTGTTAAAACAGGGTTTGCTGTATCAACAGCGACCCCTTCCATTTGAAGCGATTTCTTTAGCTCTTCTGTTCCTTTCATTTTTGATTCAACACGGCTAAGCGCCAAGTCGTCTGTTAAACCTAAAGCGTGGCCAATTTGGGTTAATCGAATATCTGCGTTGTCTTGACGTAATAAAATTCGATACTCAGCACGGCTAGTAAACATTCGATAAGGCTCTTCAGTCCCTTTGGTTATTAAGTCGTCTATTAAAACGCCTATATAAGCTTCGCTTCGTGAAAGAATAAGTGGCTCTTTGTTCCTTATTTTAAGGTGTGCGTTAATGCCTGCCATTAACCCCTGGCAGGCAGCCTCTTCATAACCTGTCGTCCCATTAATTTGCCCTGCAAAATAGAGCCCCTCAATATCTTTTGTTTCAAGCGTATGCTTTAACTGTGTTGGTGGAAAATAATCGTATTCAATGGCATATCCAGGGCGAAACATTTTTACTTTTTCAAAGCCAGAAATTAATCTCATTGCTCTTATTTGAACATCCTCAGGCAATGACGTGCTAAAGCCGTTAACATATATTTCAATAGTGTTCCAGCCTTCCGGCTCAACAAATACCTGATGTCTATCACGATCTGCGAAACGATTTATTTTATCCTCTATGCTTGGACAATACCTGGGCCCAACACTTTTAATAGCACCATTAAACATTGGAGAACGGTCAAACCCTTCTTTTAACATTTCGTGTGTTTCAGGATTTGTATATGTAATATAGCACGAGCGTTGTTTTGACAACGGCTTAGTGTCTGAGTAGCTAAATTTTGAGGGGGCGTTATCACCAAACTGTTCTTCCATTTTAGAATAATCCAATGAACGGCCATCCACACGAGGAGGCGTTCCCGTTTTCATTCTTCCTGTTTCAAAACCTAACTTCGAAAGCTCTTCGGTGATTCCTGTTGCTGCTTTTTCACCGGCACGGCCGCCACCAAACTGTTTTTCGCCCAAATGAATTAAGCCGTTCAAAAAAGTGCCGTTTGTCAAAACAACTGACTTTGCCTTTATCTCAACTCCTATAGCCGTCTTAATACCAACGATGGCTTCACCTTGAGTTATTAGACCCGTACACATGTCTTGCCAAAAATCAACATTCTGGTTTCTCTCCAGCATCAGTCGCCACTCTTCAGCGAACAGCATTCTATCATTTTGCGTTCTTGGAGACCACATTGCAGGCCCCTTTGATCGGTTTAACATCCTAAATTGTATCGCGCTTAAATCACTGACAATCCCTGATCCCCCGCCAAGCGCGTCTATTTCCCTTACAATCTGCCCTTTCGCTACTCCTCCCATTGCTGGGTTACAACTCATCTGAGCAATTGTATTCATGTTCATAGTAACCAGCAGCACTGAGCTCCCGAGTTTTGCCGCGGCATTTGCGGCTTCACAGCCAGCGTGCCCACCCCCAACTACTATTACATCATATTCTTTTAACATAAACTATTGTTTCACGTGGAACAAAACTAACACCCGCCAATGCTTACGTTTCACGTGAAACAATTAAAGCGAGAGCTCCGTTTTCTTTTATTTTCATTACCAACTTGTCCTCGGCAGTCTTATCATCATATCCACAAAGGTGCAGCACACCATGTGCAACAACCCTATGTAGCTCACTCAAAAAAGACACAGAAAGCCTTTTAGAATTAAAGGCTAGCATATCTTTAGAAACAAAAAGGTCCCCCGAAACACGCGCAGCAACACGATAGTCAAAGGTAATTATATCTGTGTAAAAATCATGATTTAAATGCTCACGATTTAACCCTAATAGATAATCATCAGAAGTAAAAATTAAGTTCAGGTCCCCCAGCTCTAATTCCTCAAGCGAAACAACTTCACTTAACCATGAAATGAAAAATTCCGGATTTAAATCCAGAACCTCAGTATCTTCAAAAAATATATTTACCACTATTTCTTACTAAAATAGATGTTAACACTCCTACCGTTGTCCTCAAACTCAACCTCTTCTGCCAAGGACTTCATTAGATAAATCCCCCGTCCATTTTCCAGCTCAATGTTCTCAGGGGAAGTCGGGTCGGGTAAGCTTCTAAAATCAAAACCTTTTCCCGAGTCTTCAATACAAAAGCAAAAATCCGTTTCTTTGTCGCCAACGTACAAGTCGACGGTCAAAGCCCCAGACTCCTTGTTTCCGTGCTGAATGGCATTGTTTACAGCCTCTGTAACAGCAATTAAAACATTTCCGTAATAGTCTTTATTAACCAAAAGCTTTTCGCAAACGGAGTCAATTAGTGCCTCAACTTTATTTATAGACTCAAAACTAGAGGGCACTTTTAAGTTTTCTATTTCAACAAAACCATCTTTCATATTCACATAAACAATTATAAAGCACGTATAAAGTATTGGTTAGCCTTGTCCTTATAATACTTTTGATAAGCAGGGTCAACCGACCTTAATAATTCAACTTGCTTTAGCTTTTGTTTGTTATACTCATCAAATTTAATTTGGTTACCATTATTTTCAGAAAAACCTTCTCTTGATTCGCGCTTTTCATCTAGCCCCCTTTCCATCATTGCCTTTTCGCTTTCTAGTAGACGTGTTAAAATGCGTTGCTGGCGATCAACCAAATTACTTCCCAGCCGCTTCCTGGTCAGGTCTCTCTCTTGTTGTTCTAGCTCTTTAATAAGTGGGTTAAGACCGTTTCCTTTTCCTTTTCCGTCTTTGTTCATTTCGCGGCGCATCTTTTCAAGCGCTCTTCTCATCGCGCCCTGCTGCGCAGCCATCTTGGCAATCTCTTTATTTCCTAGTCCATTTAAGCCCAAGCTCTTCATTCCTCCTGCTTCTTTGCCGGGAGATTCCCCTGGTTTTTTCCCATCAGGGCTAGCTCCCTTTTTCATTTGTTTAAGCTGATCTTTAAGCATCTGCTTCATCTGCTCAGGGTCACCCGATCCAGGGCTGGGCTCACCTGTGCCGCCCGGCTTGTTGCAACTACCAGACCCTGGTTTTTGACTCGCTATTTCTTTTTGCATGTCTGCCAAGCTTTCATTTAATAATAGAGCAAGATTGTTATAAGAAGTCATAACATATTGCTGATGGTTAGACAGGGCTTGACGCCTACGCTCATCAATATCTTCTAGGATCAATTCATGATTAGAGCTAATTTGAGTAAGCTCACCATCTACAAATTTTGCAATTTTGGGTTGGCGCTTAGCCAAAGCAAATAAGCTATCCCTGATCATGTGTGAGTCGTCTATCGATTTTCTTTGCAGCTTACTATAATCATAAAATGCTGGGTCAGAAGAGTTTACACGCTTAAAAGAATTTAAAATCTCCTCCTGGCTTAAGCTTAGGCTGATCAAGCCTTCTAGAATGTCACGCAACATATCTATATCCTCCTCGTCCTGTTTTTGTTTACTTTGTGACTGCATTGCTGCTAGAGACTCTGATATTTCCTTCATTTTTTCTGCAGCACTTTTCTGGCTTTCACCAGCTTTTTTTCCTTTATTTTTATCTAATTGTTCTTTTGACTCTTTCAGGTCCTCACTAACTTCGTCCTTTTTCTCTTCTTGATCGTCTAGGTCCAACGGCCGGTCTAGCTCATTGTTTAGACTATCTAAATCATGTAAATCTTCTTTGAGTTCATCAAAGGCCTTATTAATTTCTTCTTGTTCCTTTATGTCTACTTCGGAAATGTCTTTTTTGTCTTGCGTTTTCTCTTTTAGCTCTTCTTGTTTTTCCGCTAGCCTATCTAGCTCTTCTTCTATATCATCTATTTTCTCGTTAACCTGAAGTTTCTTTAGCATTTCAAGGGTCCGGTCCAATTGCTTTTCCATATCTTCCGAGCTTATCTCCAGCTCGTCCATTTTTTTATCAATTTTATCCTTATTTTTTGACTTCATTAACTCCTCGAGCTGTTTTAAAAGGTCTTTTAATTCGTCATCCATCAGGTCTTCTAGAAGATCATTTATTAAGTCTTGTTGTTCTAACAGCTCTTTGTCCACTTCTGACAGTTGAGACTTTTCCTCAATACTTGTGCTCATCTCTTCCTTTAAGCTCTTTAGGTCTTCAATTAAGCTTTCTTGTTGCTCTTGGAGTTGGTTTACTTCATTCTGGTTGTTCCAGTCGTTATTTTTTTTGTTAAGCGTCTCTTTGCGAAGCCTTTCAACATCCTTGTTAAACTCTGAGGCGCGCTCTAAAACATCTTTCAGGTCGTCTTTAGTCTTTTCTTGTTGTTCAGCACGGGCCTCGTTCAGGCCGTCCAAAGAAGGTAAAATATACTTAAAGTTTCTGCTTTGAGTAAACTTTGAGCCGTTTACACCGTCATTGTCTCCGACAGAAAAATAATACTCTATTTCATCCTCAAGAGAAATGTCCTCCCTCCTAAAGTCTACTGCGAAATTGAAAAGACTCTCCGTTCCTTTCGGCTGAACAACAGCCACCTTAGAAACGCGGCTTTCCTTCCCCTTTCCCTTAATCGTATAAATAAATGTTAGTGAGTTAAACCCATAATCGTCCGAAACTGACCCTGAAAAATAACGGACCCCATCTTTCAATGAGTCTTTTACCTCAACCACACTAATTGTGGGGTATTGATCTTTTATGACGTCCACCACAAACGAGGTGGTGTCAACAATATGGCTTTGCTTGTTTTTTAATAGGACGCGACAGGACGCGACGTCTGTAAACTTCTTAGTTAAAGAAAACCCAGGGCGATTAAAATGATTGACAACACCATTAATCAAGAAGTCTGTTTTGCTTGTATTCCTTGTTAAAACGCTCCACGTTACTATTGTTCCCTCCTCTACAGTAAGATTATTAGCATTTCTAATTATAAACGGCTCCTTTCCCAGATAAGCTGGATAATTTAATGTTGCTTCAAACTTGCCCAGGGCTGTCTTTCCTAAAACCTTAATAGAATATTTCTCGCTTTTAAACTCATTGGCCTCAAAGGAAAAATCAATATCTCCTCTAAGCTGCTTAACAACGCCCTCAAACCGATTCTTCGAAACCTTATCTAAAATAAACCGGCCATCTTTAGAAACAACATATACCTTAGAGGGTAGCTCACTTCCTTCCAGCTCCAACTCAATATTAAAATCATTCCCTTCCTCTATCACTAAATTTGTGCTTAATAAATTAAAAGTGAAGGGGGCGGGCTCAATAAATTCCTGAGAAAAATGAACCACTCGCTCCGTTCCATTAGAAATAAATGACGGACTAACAACCCCAATTGTCAACAGTAAGAGAACAACAGGAACAACCCACTTCAGATACTTTAGATTTTCCTTAATGTCTACGGCATCAGAAAAAGACAAAACGCTTAGGGACGAACTCCTCTGTTGAACGCTTGCGTTTAACAGCTCGAAATCGGCCGAATCGGCATTCATTTGGTCGTTTAATTGTAGCGTGTTTAAAAGGCGGTCTGAAACACTTGGGAAAAAGCTCCCAATAATATGAGATGCCTGCTTACGGTTAATTCTTTTCCCGTATGACTTTAATCTTAAAACAGGTATAATCAAGTATTTAGTGATGATAAATAGGTTGGCACTCAAAAAACCCAACAAAAGGGACCCACGAATAACAGAGTTAAATCTACCAAAATACTCCGCCGTAATAACAAAAAGATACGACGCAAAAAAAACCCCAGTAAAAAGTAAAACCCCTTTCACTATTTGATTCTTGTAGAACTTACGGATAAACCCGTCTATTTGATTTAATAAACGATCAAATGCACTCATAAAACATCAATATAACCATCTAAGTTACAACTTTCAATTAAAGACACCGCAACACTTGTAGGATAAAAAGAGCTACAAACCTAAAATGAATCGTTCAATTTATTAACCTGCCCTTTAGAAGTTGTTTGTGAATCCCTATCTTTGCCGCATTATTAACCTTAATAGTTTGCTATGTCTTCAAGACCTGTACGCGTTAGATTCGCGCCATCACCTACCGGCCCTCTTCATATGGGGGGTGTTAGAACAGCATTGTATAATTATCTGTTTGCTAAAAAAAACAACGGGACGTTTGTTGTTAGAATTGAAGACACTGACCAATCGCGTTTTGTTCCAGGAGCCCAAGAATATATAATGGACTCTTTAAAATGGTGCGGCATAATGCCTACTGAAGGGCCTGGCTTAGGGGGTGATTTCGGCCCTTATGTTCAGTCGGAACGCCAAGCAATGTATGGGCCGTATGCTGAAGAGTTGGTTGAAAAAGAAAAGGCGTATTACGCCTTCGATTCCTCGGAAGACCTTACGCGCATGCGGGACCAAGCAAAAGAAATGGGTATGCCTAACTGGCAATATAATTGCGTAACACGGGGTTCAATGCAAAACTCAACATCCTTATCGTCTGATGAAGTTGCAAAAAGAATAAAAGCTGGTGATCCATACGTTATCCGCATGAAGATGCCGCGAAATGAAGACGTTCGGTTTCATGATGAAATTAGGGGGTGGGTTGTTGTTAACACTAATAATATCGACGACAAAGTCCTTTTTAAATCTGACGGAATGCCAACCTATCACCTAGCAAACATCATAGATGACCACGCTATGGAAATTAGCCATGTTATACGTGGCGAGGAGTGGTTGCCATCCGCTCCCCTACACGTTATGCTATACGAAGCCTTTGGATGGGATACCCCTAAATTTGCCCACCTTCCTTTGTTGTTAAAGCCTGACGGTAACGGAAAACTTTCTAAAAGAGATGGTGACCGTTTAGGCTTCCCTGTCTTCCCTACAAGCTGGACGACAGTCGAAGGAGATGTTTTTTCTGGATATAGAGAAAATGGATACTCTCCAGAGGCATTTATTAATATGTTGGCATTTCTGGGCTGGAACCCCGGAACGACTCAAGAAATCTTTTCTCTAGAGGGTCTAAATAGTGCTTTTTCTTTGGAGCGCGTTTCAAAGGCGGGGGCGAAGTTTGACCCGGACAAAACAAGGTGGTTTCAACAACAGTATTTAAGAGCTACTGATGACTCTGTTTTGGCCGAAGAGTTATCACTTTTTTTAGGAAACAAGTATCCTGTTAATAGTTTGATAACAGTTTGCGCGCTAGTAAAAGAACGCGCAACGTTTATTGAAGACATTTGGACAGAGGGGTCTTTCTTAATGGAACGTCCGGTCGAGTTTGACGAGAAAACAATTCGTAAAAAGTGGAAGGGTAACGCCGCTGAACTAATGAATGCGTGGTCTAATAAACTTACGGGTGCGTCTAGCTTTAGCACAGAGTCAATTGAGCTTCTGTTTAAGGCTTTTCTAACAGAAAAAGAGCTCGGAATTGGTGCTGTTTTACCCTTGTTTAGACTGTTGTTAACAGGAAGAGGAATGGGTCCGAATATGTTTGATGTTTCTGCTTTCCTTGGCAAGGACGAGTGTGTTGAACGATTGAGGGCTGGGCTGGCTAAAATGGCCGAGTTAAATACAGGGGAATGATTCATACAATAGAAATTAATGGAATCAAGCTTTATGCTTATCACGGCTGCTTACCTGAAGAAGGGAAGGTTGGGGGCAACTATATTATTGATGTTTCTTTAAAAACCGACTTTAGCTCTGCTGCAATTTCAGACAAGCTTGACGAAACAATTGATTATGTTGCTGTTAACTTAATCGTTAAAGAAGAAATGGCTATTCGATCAAAATTAATCGAACATGTTGGCCAACGAATTGTAAGTCGCATAAGAAGAGAGATCAAAGGTATTGTTTCAATGAGCATTAAGGTGACTAAAGTCTGTCCGCCAATCAACGGCGACGTAGATAATGTTGCTATTATTATAGAAGGATAGATAATAAATCATTTTTTTGTTACATTTGCCCATTAATTAATGGTCCTGTGGCCGAGTGGCTAGGCAGTGGTCTGCAAAACCATCTACAGCGGTTCGAATCCGCTCGGGACCTCAACCCCCCCCCTCAAGCCGAAATGGTTTAGGGGGGGTTCTTTTTACGGCCCCTTTTCTATTTTTACCCGCCCCAAAATACATGAGGGAAATTATTAACTTTAATACAAAGAAAAAGCCCCCCACCTATTTAAGGTAAGGGGCTCTAAAACATTATGTTTACTTAATAAGGCGGTGAAAATTAATTAGTTTTAAGCGTCGCTCCCATTACATTAGCTTTAACAGTCGCTGTTTGATTAAACAAGCCTAGTTTAGTCTTTATGTCATATTTAGGGTTTAAGAAAACATCGACATTAGGGTTCTTTTGAAGTAGCTGGCTGTTGAGGTTTTGTAACGCAATACTTTGAGCTGACCTTGAATAAATAAAATTATTAAGCATTAGCGCCACGGGGACGGCAAGGGCGATTCCTGCACCTACAGGAAGCTTGTCACCTCCATCCCCACAAACAGGGCCTTGGGACCAACCGGACCCGTTCCAGTAATCGACCCCACATCCTATAACTTTATCAGGCCTTTTGCCGGCCGCTTGGTTTAAAAGGTATCCTATTCCTACCGAGCTAGCTAATATTGTGAGTATCGGCAGGGCTCGGCCTGATTGATTTAGACTGACCCCATTAAACCTAACTACCATACCATTTGTTTTAGCCCTCTTTTTAGGAATTCCAAAAACAGAACTACTTGACACGCTAAGAGTTTCTAGCCTCTTAATTTCATATTTGTCTGAGTCAACATTTAATGACAAGTCTGAGTAGCTACCGTTCCCGATAAGTTTTGAGGTACTACAAGAGCCAAGGAGTAAGGCTAAAAAAAGTGTAGCTGTGATTGTGATCTTCATAACTTTAATTTTTTGTTAGTAATTAGGTAGGTAGTAAACATAATCATTTTATTTTTAAACCCTTGAATATAACCTAGTTAAATAGGGTGTCTGGGGAATAAAGAACCATCGGAATGGTAAACGAAACTATTTGTAGCCGAATTTCTCCTATTTAATCATTAGCTTCTTTTGAATTGACTGGGTCCCGCTATCAACCCTTACCATATAAATGCCCGGCAAGCCCTTAAGAATAATTTTCTCCTCTAGGCTTTTGTTTATTGTAACAAATGTTTGACTAAAAATAATTCTGCCCGACAAATCTAAAACCTGCACGTTAATCTTTTCTTCCTCCACCCCGCTCAGTCTTATACTAAACTCTCCCGCTGTTGGGTTTGGGTAAAGACTAAATGAAGTCTCTGATAAGTCAAACCCCTCTATTGAGGTAAAGTCTACGGAAACAACCCCTGAAACATATGTGCAACCATCATACGAGGTTAGCTCGACCCAAAAATCCCCTTCAGTGATGTTTTGAAGTAGTTGGCTTGTTTCCCCACTTATTGGCAAGCCGTCTTGATACCATTGCATTAAATAGCTACTTGTATCAGTATAAAGCAAGTGGCCGTTTTGAGTTATTGATGGGGAAAAAGCGGAGTCACAAACAACGATAAACAAGGTGTCTGAAGTGGAAAAACAACCCTCTGGGGTTGTGGAAACGACATAATAATCACCAGACTCTGAAACCAACAAAGAGTCGTTTATTTCTCCTAAAAGTGCATTTCCATTTTGATACCATTGCAGTGTTAAAATTAAAGAGTCTGTCCATAATTGTAAGCCTAAAGAATCAATATTTGGTGCGCTAGGAATACTAAACACCTGAATCGTGTCGCTCGCCGCAATTGGAATAGGCGAAACAACTGTGTTTGTATAATTAATTGTTTCTCCGCCGCCCGTAATTGTGCCTGATCCTGAAAAACCTTGAAAGCTAAGGCTTCCACAAAAATCATCTCCTGTCCAAAAACCATCCTCGTCCCAAACCTCTATGGTATAGGTTTGGTTTTGTAAGGGAATATTCCCTACATCCCAGGAAACAGGAAAGTTTTGGTCAACAGCAACAGAAGAGGTGTAAATAACGCTGCCAGATTGGTCTAAAACCTTAACATAGGGGTCTGGGCTCAGCACTCCAAAACCGTCATCAGCATCGTCGTCCCAGCCGTCAGCATCAAGAACCTCAATGTTTGTTAAAAAATAAGATGGTATTGTGGTTAAATATGCTTCATAATTAACAACATATTCTCCTGATGCAGAATAGGTTTGTGGTCCCGGATTCTCTTGTGTGCTTGTAGTTCCGTTTCCAAAATCCCAATTGTACCCCGCTAACCCCGGATTGTTATTAATAAAAGAAACAATCATTGGGGAGCACCCGTATGACCCAAGAGAGGTAAATCCTGCGTTTGACGAAGTGTCTGGCTCTATTAGTACTTGAGTATAAAAGTTTGCTGGAATATCTCCTATAAGGTTTAACGTTGCTATTACAGAGACGTCTATTGGGTATGTTCCTGCCAAAAGAGGTGCCCCTGAAACCTCCATACATCCATATTGGCTAGACTGAGGGTTATAGTTACAGTTTGTATTTGGGGAATTGCACTGCCAACTCAGCCCAAGGGGTAACCCCGAAACAGACTGTATGTAAAAGTTTGTAAAATTGAAGCCAGAAGTGTCTAGCGGCATAACAAATGTTATTCCTTCAGAATAGGTCTCGCCAACCATGCCGCTAGGCAGGATGTCTGGATAGATTCCTGGTTGTGTTTGTGTATAATCAATAACACATTGAGCTTTGAGGCTTAAGGCGCTTACTAAAAAGACACCTAAAACTATAAAGAATGGTTTTTTCATAGTGGTGGTTGTATACTCAAATTTAACATAAGACTCGGTAAAAACAAAATGGGCCCTTGCTCCACGTCTCTTTTATCTATAAAGAAACGGTCTATTCTGCACAACAAGCATTACGGTGTGCCTCATAGAGATTTTAGCACTTTCTTTTCTATGTTTATTGCTCAGCCATCATAGCCCTTATTATCAACACAAGATTAAAGCTTCGTTTTCTTCTGAAGACAATAATTCATTAAATTCAAAAATATTAATATTAACTTTGCAGACGTATTTAAGATGATAATAAAATGAAAATTCTAGTAACTGGGCCGGACGGCGTGCTTGGAAGCAACTTAGTAAGAGAACTAATTTCTCGCGACTATGAGGTAAGCGTGTTGTTAGAAAAAGGAAAAGAGTCTCCTACATTAGACGGCTTAAACATTAAACGTTTTTATGGTAATATATTAAACGCTGACGATCTTGATTTAGCAGTAAAAGGAAACGAGGCGGTCATTCATGGCGCCGCGTCTACCTCTGTTTTCCCCGCAAGAAACCCAACTGTTAACAAGGTAAACATTGACGGAACACAATTAATGATTGAGGCAGCTTTAAAACACAAGGTGTCTCGATTTGTTTTTGTTGGCACAGCCAATTCTTTTGGTTATGGTAATGAGGGAGTTCCCGGCAAAGAAGACAACCCCTATTTATCCCTTAAGTATGGCTTAGACTATATGGACTCTAAGTTTTACGCTCAAGAAAAGGTTCTCAAAGCTGTAAAAGAGCTTGGTTTACCTGCGATTGTTGTTAACCCAACCTTTATGATTGGTCCTTATGACTCTAAGCCTAGCTCTGGCGCTATGGTACTTGCTGTTCACGGGGGGAAAATTCCGGGGTATGCCCCAGGAGGCAAAAATTACATTGCTGTAAAAGACGCTGCCACGGCTATAGCGAACGCTACAAAGATGGGCAGGGTAGGAGAGGCTTATATTTTGGGGAATGTTAACTTAACATACAAGGGGGCTTTCGAAGCAATAGCGTCGGTTGTTGGGGCAAAGGCCCCTAAGCGGAAGTTCAGCCCGTTTATAGTGAAGGGTTACGGGTCTCTAAACTCCTTCTTTGCTAAGGTTTTTAAATACTACCCAGGAATAACGAAAGAGTTGGCCGCTATCTCCTGTGAAAAACATTATTATTCTCCTGAAAAAGCCCGAAGAGAACTTGATCTTCCCCAAACACCAATAAAAACTGCTATTAAGGAGTGTTATGATTGGTTTAAAGAAAATGGTTACTTAGATAAAAAATAAAATTATGTTAGAACATTTTGAAGTTAACGTTGGTTGGTCAACAACTGACACGCGTGTCTTTTTACCTATCTTTTTTGCGCTAGTATTCTTCATTTTATATTGGTTTACTGCTCAATCTATAAAAATAAAAAATTTTTTCTTCGTTAAAAACAACACTGATAAAGCCTCTATAAAACATTTCTTTTTTACAAAGATTTTTGGTTTTTTTAGCATGGGGGTTATTCCTACTTTCTTGTGTTTGTTTTTTATTCCTGAATTTTCCTTGGCGGACTATGGGCTAACGATTATACCTGAGACCACGATGTTTACCTTAACGTGGACACTTGGGTTGTCTATTCTTGTTATCCCCCTCGCTTATTTTTCTGCTAAAAAACCGAAGAACTTATTAAACTACCCACAGATTAGAGCTAGGTTTTGGACCAAAAAAACATTCTTTATAAACCTTCTAGGTTGGTTTTTGTATTTATTTGGCTACGAGTTTTTATTTAGGGGAACATTGCTAATTCCTCTTGAGGATGCTTTAGGTGTTTGGCCTGCCATCGCTATTAATGTTGCCCTGTATTCAGCAACACACATACCTAAAGGACTAGATGAAACACTAGGGGCTATTCCACTGGGGGTTGTTCTCTGCCTTTTAACACTGGCTTCTGGAACAATTTGGATTGCTTTTATTGTTCATTTAGCAATGGCCTGGACAAACAGTATAACAGCCCTGAAACACAACCCTGAAACACATTTTAAATAATAATGGCGAACCTGAAAGGAAAAGTTGCTATA
>Ga0115004_10001232_pt1 | contig 20803 bp, 20 predicted proteins | sample ArcticOcean_MG_C_10_FD_88737 | JGI IMG/M metagenome (GOLD analysis project Ga0115004, IMG submission 88737) | Marine microbial communities from western Arctic Ocean - ArcticOcean_MG_CB11_90 | ecosystem: Environmental > Aquatic > Marine > Oceanic | place: Arctic Ocean: Canada Basin | collected... | reverse complement strand
GGTTAGCCGACGACTCACCTAGTGCCGCTATATTTATCCCACCTACCCAGACTTGGAGTTCGGTGATAATAAAAGATCTATTTGTGTTTGTAATCTGTATCTTTCTCACGTTATCTGTAACATACGACGCTGCAGTCGCTGCCGACAAAGCCGCTGCACCAGCCTTTCCAGCAGCATCAGCTTCTACTGGCCTATTATCCAGTTTCTCATTATAGGTAGCCAGTTGATGCTCATAACTTAAGTCCTGAGGGAGCACGTTTAGGGTCGAATCTGCATCGTACAAAATGCAATCGCAGTGCCAAGGTGCTAGTTCGTCTGTTGTAGACTGTAGGGAAGCAAGTGGGTATACCTCAACTGTACCCGAGCCATTCGACAGACCGAAATCGCCAAAACTTGCGCCATCTTGCCACTCACCACCAATGTATTTCTTTGTGTCGCTCAATACGAGATCGTAATCGTAAATATCATCCCCAAAATCCCCTACCTTTCTAGTCCGGGCCATGTAGTAGTCTACTTGGAGTTTGAAGATGAAGTAGCGACCGGGAAATGAAGTAGTGGTGAGTGAAGTAGCGACTACTTCATTTCCCCCGAACTCTTGATTCCACCACTGCCGGAAATTAGAATTGTTGGTCTGGGTTTGATCGCCGAATCTGATGACGCTGTTTGACTGGTTCGTGATCAGTTCCAATACAGTGGTTGCCCCAAAAGGTAATTCATATGGCACTGGTGAGAAAGAACTGACACTGTCTGCGACACTCAGGTATACTCTGCCTGGGGAGATAGCGCCTGTGAAGTCAAGGGTCGAGTCCCATACAATCGCGTTGTCACTGTTGAACACTTGAATCGAACACCCACTGTTTGTCGTCGCCTCGGGGCCCAAGCTACTTAGATCTACGCCTTGTATATTATCACGTTCTGGTTCGTAGTGCAGGATAATAGAGTCTATACCGGCGGTATCGCTCCAACTTGTTCGTATTGGTGGCAGAGTGAGGCTATATACACAGCCACTCGTAAAGACAGTGTGTGTATTGAAAAGGCCATTGTTACAGCCGCTTACATCCCCATGTACTGTCCCACTTGCTGACGACACACCCTGTGCCGCTACATTTGTTCCACCCACCCAGACTTGGAGTTCGGTGATGGTGAAGCCCTTTGTTGGGTTTGATATTTGAATCGTGTATACCGATGAAGACTCAGAAAAAACATAAATAGGGTTCTCGTAAGACACGGCCAGCCCGTCCGCACCGATTTTTGTCCCGACGTCAACACCGTTATCCTCACCTACAGGGAAAAACGCACCCGCCGCGGCAATGTAACCTGATAGGTATTGTATGTCTCCGTTACGTACCTGCCTAGGGTACGTAACGGAGAGCCCTTCCGTGCTGAGTTTGGTCCCGACGTCAACATTGTTTTGTTTGCCCGTCGGGAAGAACACACCCTCCCCTCCAATGTAACCTGTTAGGGTGACGTCATTGACCGAGTAGTTGAGACCGATGCCCTTCTGAACGCCATTCGCCGTTATAGAAGAGGTCGTGAGCTTTTCGACAGCCAGCCTATTGATCTCTGCATTGTCCGCTACAAGTGTACCTATGTTTGCCACGTTCGCACTGAGGTCTTGGATAGAAGCTTTGTTCGCACTGAGGTCTTGGACAGTCAGCCTATTGATCTTTGCATTGTCCACTACGAGTGTTCTGATATATGCATAGTTCGCACTGAGGTCTTGGATAGAAGCTTTGTTCGCACTGAGGTCCTCGACGCGCATTGTTCTGATATATGCATAGTTCGCACTGAGGTCTTGGATAGAAGCTTTGTTCGCACTGAGGTCCTCGACGCGCAGTGTTTTGATATATGCATAGTTCGCACTGAGGTCTTGGATAGAAGCTTTGTTCGCACTGAGGTCCTCGACGCGCAGGGTGTTGATTTCGGCTTTCAGGATCTCGACATCTACCCTGTTTTCCGCTACGAGCGTAGTGACGTTGACCACATTCTCACTGAGGTCTTTCAAGTTTATGGCCGACCCATCGCTGAGTATCGAACCCGTTACGCTAAGCACTCCGGATACATCCACACTGAATGCTGACATTTTACACTTTACCAATATTTTTTTCCACCGCTTCCAGTTTATCTCGGAGGTTTTTATTCTGCCGACTCAGTTCCTGAACAGCACCCACGAGGAGTGGAATGAAGTCCGACGTTTGCACCGATTTCATGTCGTTCGCTTCCGTATTGACGAGAGAGGACATGGCTTCTTCTACGTTTTGAGCTATGAACCCACACGCCGTGAACGGGGTGCCTGGGAGGTCGCGGCGGTTGAATTCATAGAGATCCATGCTGTTTACCACCCCAATACAGTCCACCTTCGAACGCTCGATGTTCTCTTTCAGGCGGCGATCCGAAAACACAGCCATGGAATCGAACGTCAGTGCACCCACTCGCGCACTACCATCGACTTCGAGTTTGTAGTCCGGGTTTGAGGTATTAATACCCACATTTCCGCCGTCCTTGATTACCATTGCACTGGTGCTGTCATCCCAGAAATGCGCTATATCTACGTTTCCCGTCTGTGTGACTTCGAGAGCGGGGCCACCAGTCCCATTGTTGGTTATTTTCACGCGCTCTGATACATGCGTTACGGTATCCAATATGATATGTGTACCGACTTGCTGAATGGTATTGACCTCGAGAACATCCGCTCGGATCCCCGAGACGTCTAGAGTTTTACCTTCTGCGATGAGCCTGTTGCCGTCCTCGGACACCTCGAAGACCGAGTCGCCGGGGTCGCCAGGGACACCTCGGAAATCGTCTGTGTTACCAACCACGTAGTCTGCAATGAGGTCGTCAAGGATCCCCCCCTTGACAAATGTTTCCAGGTTTTCAATGTCGTTTGCATCCAAACTTGAAGCTGACAGTTTACCGAGAACCGTGACATCGCCGGTAAATGAAGCCGTCTTCGCTTCGATGCGCGTATTGGCCTCGATGACGTCAATCATGGTGCTGAACCCTGTATGGTTCAATCCGGAGAAATCACCACCTCCCAGTCTAAGTCTGCCCATGTTCTTACTGGCGGCTAATATATATAATCTGCCCTTTTCACCACCCTTAGGAGAGAAGCCGATATCCCAATAAGCCGCTACTATGATTACCACCGACTCCTACAATATGTCTGACATGCACAAACAATGTAACAACATTATAGATTCCGTGCGCAAAAAGAATCTGGGATACGTCAAGTATGCCCCGCCGGTCAATTCTAAAGCAAAGAAGTATGTCGTGTACAGAGGCTGGGCACTGAAAAGTGGCAAGATGGTGGATGAGGTATATATCGCTTTCACGCCCAGCGCGAACTTCAAAAAGTACCTGCAGAGCTGGGGGCTGAAATGGAAGGTGTCCAAAATGGGGTGGCTGGTCCCCAAGCAAAAAATGAACGACCTCTTGAAAGTCATAGAGCGCGATTGCCCAGGCTGGGAGCGTGTTGTACACTTTGACGGCATCAAGAAAAACTTCGAGAAACACCCGCTGCTTGGGTATCCTGAGGTATTCCTAGAGTAGCCCCAAAAACACTACAACATTTTCAGCAGCCGTCTTGGAAATCCGCCTGGCGTTGTCTGCAGGCCCAACTCGGATGTCTTTTATGAACCCGATCTGACCGGCGGCGTCCATCGCGGCAAGGGTGTCCACGCAGGCCTTCATGCTTGAAAAGCGCGACGAAATCCTACCGGCCGTTGAGACCGACACCCCCGGTATACATGCCAACATCATCTGCAACGCCATGGGCGGCGTGACATTCTCTTGTTTGCGCAATTTCACCGAGGCACTTACCAGGTTTTCAGCGTGTGTCGTCGGCGAGGAGCAACCCGTCTTGAGCTTTTTGTGGATACACGAGAGCATGAACACCGTTTCCTTAGCGCTACCGGTGCGAATGACCTGTATCGAGTCTCTCAGCATGGTATTGAGCATGGCGGACACCAACGTGTCGACCTTGATGCGGCTGTGTCGCAGCGCGCTATTGGCACTCATGATATCTCCCTCGATGAGATACAGCACCGCGCTTTTGGGGTAGAGCCCCAACAGGCGAGACTTCTGCTCCCGATGCCTGCCGTCGGTGATGGATGCCGCGAAATCGGCGAGGGTCTTGCGCTCCACAACGATACCGACTTCGCCGTCCACCCGAAAGACGTAGTCCCCGATGTCCAACGACTCAAGAGACGTGTCTTCGAGCTCGAGAACATCACCCTTGATGGATTCCCTATTGTCCACTACCAACTTCACTTCCGGCATTTTAGTATCGACTACATCCTTACCTTAAGTGCTTGTATTAAAGTTTCGTTGGCATTAAAAAGCATTAATCAATATGAACTCAATGATCGCCAATACAGTCTTCGTGGCGGGAGGGCTGGTCATACGCAGTGCAAAGCTGTCACGAGTGCTGGCCTACAGTCGTCTGGGCTGCGTGTATGGCATGACATGGTACACCTACGACAGCCTCCGCGAGGTCATAGTGGAGCGGCGGTGGCTCTACGTCCCCCACCACATCTGCAGCGTGGCTATGTTTTACAAGCTCTTCATGGACCCGCCGTGTGCGAAGACCCTGACGCGGTATGCGGCGCTGATGGCCCTGATGGAATTCTCGTCGGTCGTGGTGAACGCACGGGCACTTCTGAAGGAGCGCCGTGCGCTCTCGTGGTCGACCGACGCGTGCCTGTTCGGGGGGTACACCGCCGTGCGGATGCTCGTTTTCCCGTGGTGCGCGCACAAGTACGTCAAGGGGCGCACGTTGCGGGGCAGCAGCTTGGCCATCTTCGGCATGTCGGCATTATGGACCGGCAAGTGGGCTCGGTCGCTGTACCGGAGGTCGGGGAAGGCTAGTCCTGGAAACTCACCGTTCGTTTACCCGACCTCCGCTTTGTGGGCGCGGCTGAAAGCAGGTCGTCGATCTTCGAGTTGATGCTGTCTCCGCAGAAGAACATGGTCGAGGTCCTGGGCGGCGGTGTCTTCGTTTCGCTGCAGTACGTGTCGTAGTCGCCGCATCTGAACTCCTTGAGCAGATGATCGATGTACTCGCGCTTGACGTCCGGCCGCTTGACCAGCCTTGCGGCGTAGAGCTCGCAGTCCTCACCCAAGTCCGAGGCGGACGGGATGAGCTTCATCAGGTCGGGGCTGAAGAGGTCGACGTTCCCCGCGGGGTCGATCTCGTTCTCGATGCCGCGCCAGGGCGAGAACTCAAGGGTTTTCCTGACATCACTGCCGTAGACAACCCGCACCTTGACCACATATGGAAGGTTGGTGTAAGACATAAGCTTGTATTACGTTAATGCAAGATTATTACTTAAAGCGGCCTGAACTACTGCCGTGGCGACGCGACTCGCTTGACCAGTTTGCCAAACCACATTGGGTCGCGGATCTTCTTGTAGCGGGGGTACGTGAGTGCTCGCGCGCTGCCAAAATTCGATAGGGAAATGTTTATTTTATTATTGAGATTGTCGATGGTTTTAAGCTGTTTGTTGATGCCATTCATCTCTGTTATGTAAGAGGATTTCTCGCTTATGCAGGCGGCAAGTTGTCTCTGGACTGCAGTCAAATCTGCCTGGACGCGGAGTAGCTGGTTTTCGGCTGTTTCTGTCGGGCGGCTGCGTTTGGGGGAAATAGCCGCTTTAGGGTCTGGCGCACGCCGTTGAACCGGTTTAGGGCGTGGCGCCGGCGCCGGCTTCGGTTTGGGTGGAGACGGGGGACCAGCATTCCCGACAGCCGGTTTGGGCGGTGGTTTGGGGTGTGGCGAGGTATCCTTGCGGGATTTTGCTGTAGAATGGACGCAATTATTGACAGCCTTTTTGCATTCGGTAAGACTTTCTCCCTCGAGACCGTGCGTTTTCCTACACCATTCCACCATCTTCGCATTATTCTTCCTCGGGCATGTACCATTCGCGGCGGCGGCGGCTAAATTCTTCTTCCATAGTGGATTGGACCGCGACACCGACCCTTCCTTTGCTTTGCCTTTGGCGTTCAACGCGTAGTAATACCACTTTCCTGAGTCGTCTTGGATGGCTTGCCATTGTTGGTTAGTACCGTCAACAGCAGTCAACCCCCAGGTGGATTTCACCGATTCCTCATCAATCAGGCATGTAACAGTGTCAAACCCTTGGGGCTTGGCGGGAAACAGTGGCGGATCTCCCTGGCACTTCTTGTCATTTCGGCACCTCTTGAACGCTCTTTTGCAAGCGTTATGGTCTTTTATTACACCGGGTTCATCGCGGGCAGCGGCCGAGGCGTCGCCCCAACACCACTTTGTTATTGCAGCATTATTCTTCGATTCGCATTCTCCTGACGCCAATTGTTGTTTCCAATCTGACATCTCACCTTTACCTTACCAGAGTATAATATTTTTTATTAATTACTTCTTCTTTCCACTCTTCTTCTTCTTAGGCGGTGTCTTGGTCTTCTTTTTGCAGTGCGTCGGGGACGGTCTTTTATGGACTACTACCTCCCGCAAGTAGGCATGACCGTGCCTATCAAAATATGGCTCTTCGTAATTACTACTACTGCCATCGCTTGAGAATTCTGTCCACGACCCAGAACCATGAGAACCTTTATAGTGAGGGCGGTACTGGCCTGCGCGTGAAAACCCGAACCCCGTCGTCAGTGCGCCCTTTCGCACAGCTTTTCCAAACGCAGACAGCACTTTGTTCGTGTAAGCCTTGCTGCGAATTTGAGAGTACCGCCCGTACGACATGCGCTTCCTCCGGCGGCCGAAGCCACTTTTGGTGTCATGGAACACGTCGTCAGTAGATGCTGGCTCCTCTGGATTCTCGAACAACGATTGCATACTTTCACCATAGTCACTAGAGGCGCTCCAGGTGACGTGTTCCCCATCTTTGCTGACGGCACTGAGCCACGTCCTAAATTCTTTGTTATCTTCAGTTGCCATTTCGACACTGGTCTCTATTTTTTGAATTTGTGCTGCAAGACTTTTCTTCTCAATTTCCAAAGCGGCCAGAGTTGTCTTCATGTTCGCAATTTCAGTCTCCCTTTGACCGGTGGCCGCCTTACCCGAGGTCTTGGCGGCTTGAAGTTCCGCTCCGGCAGTGGCAATCGCGTCTTTGAGCTCTCGTATTTTACGATCTACGACCCCGTACGTTATGTTGAGATCTCCGATAAGTCGGGTGAGTTTTTGGGCGGCATTCATATCGGGGCTACTCGGCGAGGAAGCTACCGGCGCTGCAGGGGCACTGGGGGTGCGGGCAGGAGGCGGTACCTGGTTACCAACATGGTCGTAACGGACGCCACGTGGCGGCGGAGTGTATTGAGAAGCCTGCATAATATATATTACAATACCCCACTATAATAAATCACTTCAATTCCCAGCGTACCCCCAGCTGTCTGTGCCACGATTCCCGAGTTCGAACCCTCCCCGCGCCGTATGTCTCCGCGTATCGGTACACTGCGTCGGGAACGCGCGGGTCTCGCGGACGCAGCCCCAGCAGGAATTCGGCCCTATGGCGCGCAACGGGGTTCCATGTGTCAAACGCGGCCTTGTGGTCGTCCCAGAACTTCGGGTCTGACGCCCTCGTGTAATAATGCGTGCACACACAGTGGGTCGGGTGGTACACCTTCCATCCGTGCGTGAACAGACGCATCGCCAGGAGCGGCTCTTCCCCCTGGAACAGATACGGCAGGTAGGGGTCGAACGGTATCTCCAGCAGGAAGTCGTACCTGGCGAACAGGAAGCACGCCCCCACGAACTTGCCCTCCGTCGGGAAGCTGGTGGCCGGGACTTCCCTGCCCTGCGCAATGAGCTCGTTCTTGTGGTTGACCTGGGCGGTCTGGGTCACCACCGTTTTCCCCCCGAGGGCTGAAGCCTCAGACGTGTCCTTGGGCGGGTAATAGCTGATGACGGCTTTGCGCGTCCCGAGCTGGTGGAACATGTCCTTGGTTTCCTTGTCCCAACCCTTCCTGAAGTTTGTGTGCGCGTCGATCTGCAGAAAGAACTCCTCGCCGGCCCACATGTGGCTGCACAGGTACCGCGCCCATGTGGGTCCTTTGGCGTCTCGGTGGGGCGCGCGGCGGACTTTGATGCGGCTCTGGTAGAATCCTAGAAAATCGGTCATGACATCCGGGTCGGCTGGTGCGTTCTGTTGACAAACCCCCACGACGATCCTTTCGGGGTTGGCTGCCGTCTGGAACAGCTCGAGGAGCGTCTGGGAGCACCTTGGGTCCCTGTAGCTGGCGACGCTCACAAAGATCCAGTCCCGCTTTATGCTTGTCCGGCTGTGCTTCCGGTGGAGCTCGTCGGCGAATAAAGTGTCCATTTACAGCAAACGAAGACTTTAATTGGCCGTTTTACACCGAAGCAGCTTGACGAGGGTCCACAGCTCCAGGGCATGCAAGACCAGGAAGAGCACCACCACCCCCAGCGGCACCGCCCAAATTGAGTAGTACTCCCGCACCACCGTTTTGACGATCGGAGATATAATACCTTTGATATTTGTTTCGGCACCTTCGTTTGGAGGACCTGCGTCCATAATGCTTTATTTTACGTATCAAATATATTTAAAAGTAATTCCTGAACCTAACACACCACCATGTCGTTGCGACCTACGAAGCTCTCCGAGATCCTTGGAAACAGAGCCGCAGTAGACCTAGTCCGGGAAGCGGTCACCAGCCCCGAGCCGGTTGATGACCTGCTGCTGTATGGCTCGAGTTCGACGGGCAAGACATTGATACTGACCATCCTTCAGACCGAGTTCTCGGAGACGGTTCACTTTATCGACGGCCGCGAAATCGGAGCGACCAAGATGGAGAACATTAAAAAGGGACTGGAGAGCCCGTACAACGTCTCAGATTTCTTCAGGGGGGTCCCACAGAAGAACAAAAAGGTAATCATCATTTGCGACGACATAGAAGACGCCGGGCTCTCGAAGCTGTTCTTCAAGAAGCCACGCGCGGTGCAGTTCATTGGGACCACCAGTGCGCAAAGTTTTAGGTCGTTCAAAGCGTCGTTCAAAACCAAGGTTTTGCTCGTGCGCCCGACGACAACATCCTTGGTGGGGCTGGTATCCACTTTACGGGGCTGGACGCGTCCGGCGGCAAAAATGGCAATTGACAAGAATGTCAATGACATCAGGGGACTTCTCCAGGAGTGCTCCGTTTGCGACAGCAACCCATTGAGGGACCCGCGCGAGGACACCGTTAGTTGCCTCATGCGCACTCAGGCCGACGTTCGGAAAAATGGAGGGGTCACCGAGTGGAACTACCGACAGCTGGAGTCCGACCGGTACAACCTCAAATTCCACCTTTTCGAGAACTATCCAGATATGACGACGAACATAGAAGGCGTGTCCGAGAGCTTCAGCGCGTCCGACAGAGACTGTCTTGAACACAATGATTCCGGATACTTCACGGCCTTGGGTGTCGTAGTGCCACTTGTTCAGCTTACGCATAAGGTCAACAAGAGGGGGCGAGTCAGCAAACTCGTGAGCCGTAAAAACCAGTCGATCATCAACCGGAACAGGGTGAGGGCGTGCCGGGCGCTCTACTCGCCGACGGGGACATGCAGTCTGGGCGAGACATATCTCATCTCCAAAATAAAGGCAGTGGAGGCGGACAAGAACGTCATCTGGATGAACAAGCAGTTCGAAATCGAGTGACGTGACGTGACGTTACTCTAGCGCCGCTTGGGTTTGGGTTTGGCTTTGGCTTTCGGTTTCGGTTTTGGTTTTGCCTTTGGCTTAGCTTTGCGTCCAAACAGAGAGTGGGGGAGCTCGATGAGGTCGTCAAACACGCGAAACTCCTTCGCAGACTTGTTAATCATGAACGGGCAGCTTCTCCCCACTTCGGGTCGCTTATAGCCCAGGGTGTTGCAGTAGTAGAACATCGTGCGGTAGTAACAAAAGAACTTGGCGTGGGCATTGTAGGCGACTCGGAAAACCTCCCAGTATCTAGCCTGCTTAGCATGCGCTCCAGGGGAGACGCTACTGGCGTTTTTTAGAGCGTTTTGGCTTTCCAGGAATCTTTTGGACAGAGAGTCGGGCTGGTCGGTGATTACTCCTTCGAGGCTCTCGTATTTTTCGACAGTGGCGAAGGCGGCGAACCAATTAATCCAAAAAGCTCTGATTTTATCCTCCCTGGCGGCGAGGGGGCTCGAACGGGTGACCTGCAGCCACTTCTTGCGGTTGAAAAGCGCCGCGAAGGCACGTGGGTCGTGAGACCTGCCGAGAATTCTCTGCGCCTTGGCCTTGTTGCGCCTCGCGGTCTCCGTCTCGGAAGGCGGCGAAAAGAAAAAGTAGAACATGTCAATGCCATTGCTGACCTTCCAGTCGCCGCTGGCACCACAATGATGTCCCCAATCCAGTTCCATTACTGAATGCAATTATATTATTTCAGAGCTTTAAAAATATTGGACACAACCAAACGATTACGATGAGTGACAGCGACCCCGACGACGCGCCACTCACGATGAGCATGCTTCAGAGCATGCTGGACGGCAAAAAGGGGAAAAAACTGGAGAACGTTATGAACGAGCTCTACGACTGCATCAAGACGCTGTGGTTCTATCGCAAGTACGACTTCCCGGAAGGCACCAAAGATGAGGCCAGAGATGCCATCTGGGAAAAGGGTGACCGGGTGACGGACGGACCAGTGCCCGACGAGTCCCAAGAAGTGGTGTGTCCCCGGTGCTCCGGCCCCACCGAGTTTAGCGCGGCGAGGGGGTCATATGTATGCCTCGTATGCGCCACTGAGTTCGCGTCGTCGCGACCCGATGCGAGAGAGTGGCATGGGGCCACCCAGGGAGGCAATATATCGGGAATAGGTGGTAGCTACTACCAGCGATTGGATGCCAAAGGGAGACCGATAGACCCCAACAAAGATACGGATCGTCGCAACCAGATCACAAACCAAATGCATCAACACCTCCAGGGCGAAGAGGAGATAATCGACCCCGACACTCGGAAACTGAACGCCTTGCGCGAAAAGTTCGAACCCAATTTGGACGATTGGTGGGCACGCGTTCAAGGCAGCCCTCCCCCAGTCGCCATAATTCAGGATACTTTTCTATTCCTCAAAGAAATCCTGGGGCTGCTAAAGGACACTGGCAAAACAGAACCGGGCAACAATAATCGTTGGGCGTTGATACAGAGACTGCTGTATATTGTATGTCAGCGGGCGGGGTTTTCGTTTGTGACAATAAGGGTTCTGAGCGACATTCCCGCTTTTCGGAAGCTTACCACTACCCATCGCAACCAAGCGGAGAACTTGGTTGCGAGTATGGTGAAGCGCCACCGCCCAAGACTGGACGGTCTGCGCCTACCCGAAAAAACTCCCACCGCCCAAACGTCATGCACAGACCGCCTCAAACTAAACGCGTGGCAGAACAGTGTCATCGAAACGCTGTACGGCCACCTTGACTACATAGATAACGCTAAGAAGCGCAGACTCGTCGCGGTCACCTACTTCCTTGTCGACGTCCGCCCCAGTGAGGGCATTCAGATTCTCGGCGCAGGCTCAAAATCCCAACGCGTTGCTCGCATTCAAAAGTATTGCCCCGACATAGCCAAAACGACCGGCTACCTACAGGGTGAAATCAAGAGGCTGAAGGAGGTGTACGTCCGCCAACGCACCAAACAGGATGAACTCAATGCCGCCCTCGACCGGAAGGTGAGCACTCCACCCAAGGACCCATCGCCAAAAGTGTCCCCACAAGCCACGACAACGCCCAACAAGCCACTCCGCCACAAGCCACAAGTGGAAGATAGTTCATCGAGTGGAAGCGGAGCGGGTGAATGGGACGAAGACGCCGACTTCGCGCTTCCGCTTGGCTCGTCCGATGCCGCGTCCGACCAGAAGGTAAGCACTCCACCCAAGAAAAAACAGAATGTTCAGTGGGCCCTGAGTGCCGAGTTCCTGAGTCCTCGGGCCAGATCGCCACACCAGGACAACCAAAAGTTGGACAGCAACATGGGTCTCACCGGAAAGCGCCTGGCAGCGTTGTTCCCCGCGGGGCAGTTCAGGCGCGTTGGGTCCCACCAGGACGGCACGTGTTTCTTCCATTCGGTGTTGTACCTCCTTTCGGCTCAATACAGGAGGGGCGACGCGTTCCAGAAAAAGGAGGAGGGGCTGGCTTTCCGCAAAAAGTACGCTGACGACTACAAGCGGCACTTCGGGGACTCCAAGCTGGATATCTTTGGCTGGAAAGTCAAGAAGTTCAAGAGGATGTTGCGGGACCCTACGGAGTATGTGGGCCAAGAGCTGTGGTCGATAGTGTCGCGAGAAGAACGCGTCAACATCATAATCATTCACCTTCACAACGATCAGGTGTACTGCGCGTCATACGCCTTCGACGACGCCAAGGAGTACATTATAGTGGTCTATATAGGCGAAGGTAATAGAGGACACTACGAACCGTTGGTTCAAGTAAATAATTCTGATAATCAAATAGTAAAAACTAAATTTACTTATACCGACCAGGTAATCATAAAATTGAAAGAAAGTATAGCGAATAATTGCAAAGCCTGATTGGACATGTATCTGAGTAACTCCGCCCATGGCATCGACTTGGACGACTTCCCGGACACCGCGGTAAACAAAGTGTATGATGGCAACCAAGAAAGCTGCATTGTTCCCGTTTTCGGGACCATGCAGACCTCTTACAACGCCCACCCCACTTCTGGGGGGATGCTCGTCGGCCCTATTCCGGCGGCGGCTCCCAATGCAGACAATTTGGTCGCCAAGATGACGGGATGTCGTGTTTCCGGCGCTCAGCCATCGTCCGGTGTGGGGCGCGCTCCCACGGCGCTCATGGCGCTCAGCCCGACGACATCCGAGGCCGTCATGAGCGACTCACTCTTCGCCAAATGGGCGCGGTGCCATATCTTCGACACGCAGGTCGCCGAGGCGTACGTCGCCGAGTACAAGAGCATCTCTCGTAAGAGCAAGAGCATGAAGGGGACGGTCCAAGACATCATCGGAAAGCTGAAAGACTACGACGACAAAATCCCGTGGCTCACCAGCATCACCAGCATGCAGTGGATTCAGAAGAACATCCACGTGATGGGGGTTATCCACGCGGCCCACCGCGATGAGTCGTACGACCAAACCTGCTTCGAGCTGGACGAGTGGTACCCAACTGTGGATCCCATGAAGGCCTTCTGGGTCGACCAGAAGAAGGTATTCGGGCTCGTCGAGAAACTGAGCATGGCGGTCTATTTCCTGTACAACGAACACACTGCCAAACAGAAGATCCAGCAACGGGCCAGCGCGGAGGCTACTTGCCGCTGAAGCCGGCCAAAGGGTTAGTGACGTCGAGGATGCTAAAGCCGTAGTCCTTCGGTTTGGTGCGGTTAGTGTACTTAAGCATGGCGTCTATTTCCGACTTTTTCAATATCAGCGCCGCGCAGTCGGTGTCGGACACGCCCATGGACACCATGAACGACTTGCCCAGGTGCGGCTGAATGCCCATGGGGAAGAAAATGGTGCTAAAGTATCCGAATTCGGGGTTTTGTGGCAAGAACCCTTCGCTGAGCTTGCCGAGCTGGAGTGTCTTTTTGTTGACGGTGTAGAGAAACATGCAGTAAATATATCCGGGATGTATGCTGGGGTGGTGCTTAAACCAGTCGTTACTGTATACCCCCGAGAGCCCGAGCCTCCGACCTACGGCGCCGATGAACTTGTGAACATTCTTTCGGCTTTGGGGATCGAAGTACTTGTACGAGACTTTGTAGTGGCCCGCACCGATCCAGTGGTCCTTGTCGAAGTTTACGAGGGGGCTGGTGCAGGCTATGCCGCTCACCGCCGCCGGGGGGATCACGTCGGGGCCCACATACTTGTGCAGCCGCGTGAAGAAGTCGCTGCTCCCGGGATTGACCGTTTTGCACGAGACCGGAAGGCCCGCCGCGTTGGGCTTCGATTTGAGGAAGCGCAGCGGTGACATCGAGTACTGAAACACCATTTCAGTCTTGCTGTAGTTCTCGATAAACGCCCAGTTCTTTTCCGTTCCGGTGGTGATGTTCTGGCAGGCCAGTTTAGCGGGGCCCATGGTCTTGAACCCCGTCCTGGTGAGTTTCACTGGAACCATCCCGATGGAGAAGCACGACTTCCCGGACCCCCAGTTGCACCGCACCGCGGTAGTGCCTTTCACGTCAGGCACGTCGTGATTGTCCGGTTCCCAACCCGTGAACAGGTCAGTGTACTGGATGTAGAGCTGCTTGTTCCACGCCACCAAGCGCGAATCCTCGAGGTGGTCGCCGACTGGGGTCACCGAATCCGACAGGACCTTGACGGTGCCGTCTCCGAACACCCGCACCCGCGCCATACCGGTTCCGTCCCAGTAGTTGTCGAAGAAGTCGTCCCACACACCCGTCATCTTGCCCCGTTTGCGGTCGACCTTGCGCGGGCGGTCGAGCCGTTTCTTGTTCTTGGCGTAGCTCACACGGTACGCCATGGCGTAGTCGCAAGAGTTCTTAGATGTCGACAACAACTGCATGCTGCCGCTCCACTTGGACGCCCGGGCGTCGGCGGGGACGGGCTTTTCCAACACGTCCGGCCACTTGTACCCGCGACCGCGTGCCGGCGCTGATATGCGCTTCCCCCGCCTCTGCTTTGGCGTCAATGTCCCAGTCAGGGACGAATTGGGGATGAGCACGAAACGCATTATAGATTTTCAGTAGCAAATATATTAATAGTTATTTTTTTCCCATGTATTTGTTTTTGGTTGTGAGTGTTTTTATAGGTGCTTAATCGATTGCCAACGACTTTTGACCGACAAGGCGGTGCGGTGAGGGAGATTTTCCATGATGCTGCTCCAGCTGTCGGATCTGCTGCGCCCTGCTTTCAAAATATCGTCTTCTTTCTCCGTCCATGCTACCCTGCGTCCACGACCGGTGGGCTTCTCGGGCAGCGGGGGAGGCGGCTTCGACTTCTTCCGAGGCGGTTCGTCGTCGTCATCGGCCTCATCGGAACCATATTTGTAGGTGTAATGGCTGCGCGCAGCCCTGTGCGTCCGACCAGGAAGTTTATTGGCGATAGTGGTCCAGCTGTGCGACGCCTTGCGCCCTTCAACCAGGATCTTGTTCTCTGCCTTCGTCCATGGTACCGATACTTGTGCAGCCTTGGGCGGAAGATACTCTGGCTCTTCGTCATCACTGTCGGTGTCAGCTTCCCATGCTTCCAGTGCTTCGGGCGATACAGGTGCCTCCACCTGGGGAGCAGCAGCCTCTGTCAAGTCCATGCCGTTGTCACTGGGTGCTTGCAGTTGCAAAGTCTCGCCCGAGTTGCTCAAGCCTAGGGTGACGCCGTCCGCGTTCTTGTCAAATTTCAAGGTCATCCCGGGCATCTGATTGTCAAATTTCAAGGTCATCCCGGGCATCTGCTCGTCAAACTTAAGGGTCAGGTTGTGCATGGTGTGATATTGTTGCTGTCGTTGTCTCCGCTTCACCCCCTTCGATGCGTTCTAAGGTCTATTGATTCCACCGCAATTGGACCCAGCGGACGGCATGTAGTGGCTTTGGTCGCTGGGTAACTCAGCACTGCCCACGAGAGTCCGGCGGAGTAGGTATAAACCGCGCTCAAAATAAAGGGCTGGAGACTCTTTTTGACCGCTGTTTCATTTCACCATCATCGTTCATAACACCTCTGCGATGCCATCATGGTTTAGGTTGGACACTGTTGGTGTGTTAGAAAGCTGAAATGAAAAGTATAAATTAATAATCCTATTTCTATAAAAGCAAACAGATATGATAGATATATGACATTGGACTTTTTATTGTAATATGCTACATATATCAAACATAACATTACAGCGAGTAAAACATAATTTCTGAATGTATAATAATGTAGTCCCGTTTTTGCTATTAGTCCTTCTAAATATAATGCCGTTTTATTCCTCTCAAATATATCTCTTGTTTGTCTAGCAAATCTACAATGAATCTTCTCACAATGCTTTTTGAATGGGGATTTTGCGTAATGTAATTTTATGATTATTCTTTGGCTATCGTCATCGTGTTCATTCTCGTCGACATAAATATAATGAGGTGTTTTATTATAGTCAAACATCACTACATCATATTTTTTCAGACTTATATCTAATTTCTCATTAGGAAACACAGTTTTTATATTATTATTTCCATTTATCGTTACAAGTACTCGAACCATATTGCAATAATAAAACGGGCCGTCCATATGTGTACTCACATATTGCTTATCTGAATTGTTGTTTCCCTTTGAAGACCAATATAGTTCTGTTACTGAAGGAATATATTCGAAATCCCCACCTAAATTGTTTAACATTTCGTTGTTGATAGTTTTAATATTTTCTTGTATTTTACCATCAATTAATTCATTCCATTTATGCAGACTATTTAATTTGGTATCTTTTGTATTGTCGTTCTCATGTACCATTATATTGTATATATTGTCCACTGCTTGCTTGTTTTTTAATTGAAAGTATTTTGTTTTCAATACCCCGAAAAAATTATAAGCTATGAATGTGTATAACCATATTAATATAAAACATAGGATTTCGAACTGTCGGGTTTGCGATCGAGTCTTCCCCATTGTTATATATCTAACATTTTAATTCCCCGGACAGACCGGGAGCTCGGCTTGTACAGTACAGTGTCTGGGCGCATGTCCGGATGGTCTCTCCCTAAACTGGACCCGGCGCGGCGTCCCGAGGGACAAATCAACTCAGAAACTGCTGCTCGGGGTACAATACCCCCAGAATCGCCTCGCACTCGGCGGACGGCATGTAGTGGCTTTGGTTGATGTGGTACGTATACTATTTTTGATAGGCATACCAAACGACATTTTTAAAATGTTTCCCTCTGTTATATAAGCTCTCCATGGCATCTCCTCCACTATCAACTATTGCAGCGCCAGTGGCAGCTCGACCGCTAATCTTGAAGCCCCGGGCTGCAAAAACTTCGCGCAAGTGGATCCTAATTACCATACTCGTGGTGGTGGTGTTGGCCACTCTAGTCGTCGCGGGTTGGTTTTTAATGCCTACTAATGAAGAGACCTTTATTGGGAGCTTTCCTCTCGATATCGTGGACGATGAACTTCACCAAGGTGAAATGTTGGGCCAGGGAGCTTTTGGCGGGGTAAAAAACTGTCTTGTAGCTGAGCCGTTGTTGGCCACTCTAGACGGCGTGGAGAGTGTTCGCAATACCGAATATGTTGGCAAATTCACATGCGGCGGCAGCTCGCAGCTGTACGGACTGCCGAATGATACAAATTCTTCCTTTCTGTTCAAACGGTTGAAAGTTCCTGGTAAGGATTTCTACTCGAATCGATTTCAGATAGCATCCCCGGAGGACGGCAATTGGCTATCTAAGGACAAAGGGGAGAATGTATTTTCTAACAGTGGCCAACCACCCGCGGTGTTTGAGCTCACACCCCAAAACACTAAAAACCCGAATGAGAACTACTGGCTGAAAATAGTGGACGGAAACAGCCTCCTGCAGTGCAAAGCACCAGATATGCAGTGTATCGACACCCAACGCCAAGACAGTACGCGACTCTATAAATTTGTGATACGCAAAAAATGAAGTAAGTACTTACCTTAAGGTCTATAAAGTAAAGTCTACCAACACGATGGACACCGATTTCGAAGATTCCTTTGACTTTGTGTTCAAACGGGCCTCCAAGTACCGCCTGCTATGGAAGACGTCCACGATATTGGGAAGAGGAATAGTCAAGAGACGAGAGGAACAGAAAGCTCGCTGCAAAAGGGACAGATGCTTGTATATGACGTGCCGGCGTTTCAGCGAACAAATAACGCAGTTCAAAGATCTCGCGTACGGGCTCAGCGATCCAGCTTCGTGGTGCATATGTCCGCCTGACGTTATATTGTACTGCGCCGACGAAATAGAGGAACACGACCGTACCCGGAGGCATGTGAGAAACTTGACTTATTTAGACAACTACCCCTTCATGAAACGCTTGCCAATCGCGCTCAAACGCATCGAAGCCTTCATGAGGGACTTTGACAGGGACTATATAGAAGAAGCCCTCGCGGAGGGGCTAAACGAGAAGACGCCTGCCCACGACCTCATGGGGTTATTCAAGTCCCTCACCTTCTAAACCATACAGCACACCTTCTGCATGGTTCGCTCGCTCTCGCGTGTAACCTCGTCGTAGAAATCCACTACTCTGTCGTCGACCTTGAACGCCTCGCGGCATACGGACGTGACGCGCACCTTGTCCAGACTGATGGCCCTGGACAGCCCCACGTAGGCCTGACCGGCGGCGAAAACACTTGTGCCGAGGTCGATTTCGAGCAGGTCGATTGTGGAACCCTGGGACTTGTGTATGGTCACGGCCCACGCCAGTTTGAGGTCAAGTTCCCCACGAATGAAGACGCCTGTTTTGCTGTGCAGGGTCTGGGTGTACTCCAGATTATACGACATCCCGTTCACCAGAGTGATGGTTACATCATTGTCCCCGAGTGACTCGACCACACCGCGCGTGCCGTTACAGATCCCCGCCGGTAGGCAGAGGTTCCGCGTCACCATAACCTGAGCCCCAATGCACAGCGTAATCGAGTGTTTGCCGATCAGTTTGTAGGTCCTCCACTCCGGTGTAGGCTCTTCGCACAGCAGATCATTCAGCTCAGTGAGATTGATCTCGTCCACGTTGATGTTGAGAGAATACAGCCTGGTGTACTTGACACCCGCGGGTGGGTCTATGCCTTCGCACATGCTGAGCCTTTCCAAGTCATCGTGCGTGGGCTCTGCGACCCTTGCTCGGGAAAGAATGTCTTTGAAAACGGTGTCCTCATTCTGCCGCATCTGCTCGGTGAGGACTATGGTTTCCATGTTGCTATCGTACCACGTCTCGGACTCGAAGCAGAACCTCCCCGTGACTGGGGGGAGCTGGTAGAAGTCGCCAACGAACACCACTTGCACCCCGCCAAACGGGAGAACGTTCTTGCGTATCAGGCTCAGGTACTCTGACACCTTGTCGAGTAGCTCGGCATTCATCATGCTGATTTCGTCAATGATCAACACCTGGAGCGCGATCAGCTCCTCGAGCTTGTTTTTGTAGTACAGTATATACCTCGATGACCGTAGCAGGTCCCTGTACAAATCCTCTGCGGATGGCTTTGCAAGTCCTATGCTCAGGAAGGAGTGCACCGTTGCCCCTTCGATGAGAAGGGCCGCACACCCTGTCAACGCTGTCACTCCGAATCGTCGCCGGTGTCCCTTAAACTTGGCGATTATAGCGCCCAGGCAGTACGACTTCCCAGTGCCCGGGCAGCCAGTGAGAAACACGCTCTTCCCGCCAAGGACGCGGCTGCATGCGTACTCCTGTCGGGCGTTCATTGTTGATTTTGCAAACCTGTCACGTCACTCGTTCATAACCTTGTCATCTCTGAATTATCCTGCGATCTGTCTCTAAACTTGTGTCCGCCTGCTGACAACGACCACCGAGACTACATGAATCCTCTGATCTCACGGAGAACATCGGTGGGTGCAGTTGTGTAGAATGTCTTGTGGCCGTTCGAGAGGACGCTAAGTTGCCGAATCCGAATCTGCCGGAAGAAGCGCCCTATTATCCGCGAACACCTCGACTCACGAACCTTCGATCTGGTCATATCAGTCTTTACGCGAAGATCGAAAGCTGCTCTGTCTGACTTCATAAGCTGTCCGTAGAGGAGGTGTACGATTTTGGAGACTCGCTCTCTGTCTTTTTCAGTAAAACCTTGTTTCTCGCGTGTATCCCAAAACATTATTATAAAATCGAGGATTGGTGCACCCGCATCCGTCATGCTCTGAATACGCGCCTTACTCCAAAACTTTAACGTCCGGGGTCCGGCCGCGGCGCGTGTCAATCTCTCCAGACGAGCTTTCCTGACCTCCGCACATTGCACTTTGTGAACCGGCCAATGTTTGCGCTGACATTCCTTGCTGCAGTAATGAGATTCGCGACAGTGCGCGCATCCCTGCAGCGGCTTCTCCGAGACGCTCATACATACGATGCATGTCCGGTCTGTTTTGAACGAACGGGTCAAAGTGTAGCCCAGCCTGTAGTCGACGCGGTCCACCGGGATTCTCCTCTTCTTGGAGCGGAAGAGGCTGATGATTTCCGTTTTGTTGTTGTAGAACTTTACCTCCTCTTGAAGGCCGGAGTAGGTTATCCCGCCAGGCGCACTCTTTCCAAATAGTACTTTCTTAGAGGGGGAGTCCGGGATCGTTTCCTGCAACTTCTTGAGGTTACAAGATATCTTATAGCTGCTCGAGAGTGATTGCTCATACTTTCGCCCGAGTTCCTCCAATTGCTCCACCGTCCGGTCCCGTAGTTTCTTCCGCAGATTCACGAGCGTGTGGCAGTAGTAGGGTGTTGGCATTGTTTGCTGGATGACAATTTCTATATATACTACTGTATGCATGACACCCCTAAGGGGTGTTTAAAACGTACTTGTCAACGCTACGCGACGATAGCGTTCTTGTAAAACTTTGCCACCTTCCGGTTCACCTTGAAAGCCTCAGGGCATACCGAAGTGATGCGCACCCTGTCCAAACTGACCGCCCTGGACAGCCCCGTGTACGCCTGACCGGGGGCGAAAATGCTGGTGCCGAGGTCGATTTCAAGCAGGTCGATGGTTGAGCCTTGGGACTTGTGAATGGTCGTGGCCCACGCAAGCTTGAGGGGCATGGCTTTGTAGAGCAGTTGGTCCGTTTCGTCGTCCCTGAACTCGTACGACCCGACCGAGTACTCCCGGCCGCCCACCAGCGTGACAATCACAAACGTTTCGAACTTGATTTTCTCAAAGGACCTCACCACGCCGCGCGTGCCGTTGACAATTCCCGCCTCG
>Ga0115004_10001231_pt1 | contig 20807 bp, 19 predicted proteins | sample ArcticOcean_MG_C_10_FD_88737 | JGI IMG/M metagenome (GOLD analysis project Ga0115004, IMG submission 88737) | Marine microbial communities from western Arctic Ocean - ArcticOcean_MG_CB11_90 | ecosystem: Environmental > Aquatic > Marine > Oceanic | place: Arctic Ocean: Canada Basin | collected... | reverse complement strand
TACAATTGGATTGTTCAAAGACCCACTATCATTAAATTCTAAGTTATCATTAAAAACAGAACCTGATTTTAATAAAATATTATCACCTGGATATAATTTTAAAAGTTTTAAATTTTCAAAAGTTTTCCAAGGATAATTAATTTCAATACCATTATTATTATCATCTCCGTTATTTGAATCAATGTAATATTGTGATGAAACAAAATCGCTTTGACCAACTAATACGTTAGAAAGAAGAATAAGTAAAAAGAAAAATATATTTTTCATAAAGTAAAATTACAGTGATTTTAACAAAAAGTAATCTCATTTAAGACTTCTTATATACAATTGCACCATCTTTAATAATTGCCAGGGCTAATCCAGGACCATTATTAGTATCCCAAACTTTAAAAAGCTGGTCAACTTGGTCATTTAATTTAATTGATTCGGACTGAGAACATCCAAAAAACATGAATTGAAAAAGAAAAATTTGAAGAAACTTATTCATGCTTTAAATAAACTATTTAGCAGGTTTTAAACATACATGGTTCCTTTACTTATCAATGCCATTAATCTTGTAATTTTATTCGTGTCAAATATTGATGAGAGGTCATATACAAATATTCATATTTATCATCAAAAGTACAATTTGCAGTTCTAACTTCCGTTCTAACTGTTCCGATATGGTTACCGTTACTTTTAATGAGTAAAACTCCACCGGGGCCAGTTGCAAAAACAGTTCCTGATGGATGAATTTTTAAACCATCAAATAATCCTTTATCTTTTTTTGATAAAAAAGAACCATCAAAAAACACTTCAGGATTTTTCACTCCCTCATCAGAGATTTGATATTTCATAATCACTGGGTTATTCAAATCAGAGTTAGCAACATATAGTAATTTTTCATCTCTAGAAATAGCAATACCATTTGGTCGTGATAAATTTTTAATTAAAACACTTAATTTACCATTGGAAGTAAGTTTAAAAACTCCATTATAATCTAGTTCTTTTAACTTATCATTATCTCCACCTTTTAATCCATATGGGGGGTCAGTAAAAAACAAATCTTTATTACTGTTATAAACTAAATCATTGGGGCTATTTAATAGTTTGTTATTAAATGATGTAGCTAAAGGAACGAATTCATTATTATTCCAGTCTTTTAGTTTTACTATTCTTCTATCACCATGCATACAAATTATTAAGTTTCCTTCATTATCTATTGTCAAACCATTTGTGCCGGCTTTTTTTAGGTTAGGAACAACTCCAGAGTATCCGATATTGTCTAAAAAAATTTCTAAACCATTTTTTTCATCCCATTTATATATAACATTGTTGGGTACATCAGAAAAAAGAACAGCGTTTAGTTTTTTAGACCATACTGGTCCTTCTGACCAAGAAAAACCGTTAGCAATAATTTCAATTTTTGAATCTTTAGAGAAAAATTCATCTATTTCACTAGAAAACCTCTCGACAGAACCTATAAAATCATTTTGACCAAAAAAAATAAGTGGAATAAATAATAATAGAAGAGTGATTTTTTTCATTAATCTATATTAACTAATAAAATTTAATTATCTAAATATTTTGGTGTAGTATTTTTATTTTTTAATGTACTTTTTAATAAATCCACAGCTTTTTTTGGATTTAGATTTGAGTCATAAATGTATTTATACTGGTGTTCTGATACCTCATTTTTGTCGTACACTCCCCATGTATTGAAAGTTACAACACCACTATCTCTTTTAGCAATTAAAGCTTTTAAAATATTAGAATATCCATTAGCTTGTCTTTCATACTCTGAACTAGTAGGCGGATCACCTGTCATTTTATAATCAATTTCTGTTACATGAAAATCTAAATCATTTTGGTGTGCCCAATCGATTAAGGACATCAAATAATCTATATTTTCTTTATTTAAAGACATAATTACGTTGTCTCTTAAATGTGATTGCCAACCTAAACCATCAATTTTTAATCCTTTATTTTTTAAATACAAAATAGTCTCTTTAACTTTATCCCACATTACAGGTTGCATTCCTTGATGTTGATTAAAAACTAAACTAACATTAGGAGCATATTCTTTTGCAATTTCAAAAGATCTAATTATATATAATGGAATACCATCTTCATTATTTCCTATTTGAGCCCATGGATTTTGATAATCAGTACCCGTTTTTTCAATAGTCCATTTACCTTCTTTATCAATAGTCTCATTAACTACATCCATCCATTTAACATTTTCCTCACTATTAACTTTCTTACAAAGTTCAGTCAAAAATTCCTCGTAATTTTTAATAAGTTCATCTTTAGTTCTGGAATCAGTTTTTGCCCAATTAGATGACTGAGGACCAATTGGACCATGAACGCGTAATTGAAGGTTGTTTTTATTAGCAAAATCAAGAAAGGCATCAGCTCTTTCCCAATTCCAAACATTGGGTTCTGGGTGGACTATTGTTTGTTTAAATGAATTTTCTGCAACTAAGTAATCAAATTCTTTTAAAAAAAGTGTCTCAACATTAGTGTTGAACTGAAAAAAATTAAGAGTTGCTCCAAATTTAAAAGTATCTGTATTATAATCCTCAGAAATTAATTTTTTAAAAGGATCTGTAATTTTAACTGGAATTGGATCAGGATCTTTAGTTACGATTGTTGAGTCCTCAGAATCACTAGAACATGATATAAATAAAAGAACAATTAGAAACTTTGTTAATAGATTTTTCATTTATTATAATTTAAACTAATTTATAATTAAATAATAAAATTAATATAAATTAATAAGTCATTTACCATATACAATAAGGTCATATAAATAATGGACAGGGTAAAATTTAATCATTATAAATACTTTTCCTTTACGATATTAATATGATGAAGAGGATGGCCAAAAATTATATACAATATTGCTTTAACAGTGAAGGTTTTTAAACCAGCAGTACCCTTTTTGTTTAAATCTTTTTCTGTAAAAGTATTAAACATAAGATTATTACTCTCTCTTAATAGTTTCCATTCCATAATCAAATCATCAATATTTCTGTTTGTTGCATGACCAAAATTCGCATAATCATCTTGATCAAACTCATTAAGGTTTTGTTTCTCACCTCTAACAATACAAAGAGCTCTATATGATAGTATTCTCTCTGTATCTATAACATGCTGAAGCACTTGTTTTAGAGTCCATTTACCTTGAGCATATGAGTATGTCCATTTATCAAAAGAAATTATATTCCAGAATTTTAATATTTTTTGATTATGATTTAATTTAATTTCTTCGATGGATTCACCAATAACCAAAGATATATATCCTTTAAAATAAGAGTTGTATTCATTCACTTTTGGTCTTGACATATTATTTATTTTGCTATTTATTTAATAAAATAGGATCTCCAAATCCAAGTTTTTTCATTCTTTCTAACTGAGTATCTGCATCTCCAACAACCAACCAGATCATTTTATTTGGATTCACATATTTATTTGCTAATTCTTTAATACTACTAATAGTCATGTCTTCTACAATTTGCTCTCTTTCTTTTATATAATCAGCTTTCCAATCAAAATTACTGATTGTAGATAGCATTCTTAATTTTGCATTTGCAGTTTCAAAAGCTCTAGCATTACTTTTAATTAAAAAGCTTTTGGAGGTTTGTAAATCTTTTTCAGAAAACGTGTTAGGATAATCTGTTAAAATTTTCTTTACCAATAATGAAGATTCCAACGTAACATTACTTCTAACTCCACTTGAAATTATGAAAACACCTTTATCTTTTGATCCTGAAAATCTAGAACTAACGCCGTAAGTATACCCCTTCCCTTCTCTTAATTCTTGTGTTAATCTAGAGGCAAAACCACCACCACCTAGAATATAATTCATTACTGTCGCTGGATAATAGTCTTTATCTGTTGCCGCCAATGCAGGTGCGCCAAATTGTAAAATAGATTGTTTTGAATCAGGAATATCATAAAAATATACTGAAGATTTATTTGGAACTTCAGGGATTTCATATTTAGGTATCCTAACTGTTTTTGGTTTCCAATTTAAATCTAATGAACTTAAAGAATTGAGAACTTCACTTTTTTTGATATTTCCAACTACTAACATTTTAGAGACAGAGGGTGAAATGTATTTAGTATAAAACAATTTTACATCCTCTATAGTAATTAGTTCCAAAGAATTTAAGGTTCCTAAAATATTTTTTGAACGAATATTATCATTACCGTATATCAATTTATTAAAAATATTTATTGCAACCGAATTAGGATTGGCTTCTTGCTGGCGAATATTTGAGATAGTTGCTTTTTTTAATAAATCAAATTCTTGTTTATCAAACCTTGGCTGTAACAACATTTCCTGAGCTAACAATAAAGTGGCTTTATAGTTTTTAGAAAGAGTTGTTCCTGAAATGTTAATACTTTCTGAGTTAGAGGACACATAAATAGAAGCTCCAAGTTCTTGTATAGCTTCCTCTAGTTCTTTAACCGTTTTGTCTCTCGTTCCTTTATTTAACAATTGTGCAGTTAAATAAGAGAGACCTAGTTTATCCATAGATTCTAATAACTGACCTCCTTCAATAATTAAGTTAAAACTCACTAGGGGGACTTCACTGTTTTTTATTCCATAAACCTTTAGTCCATTATCTAAATCAGTTTGATAGACTTCTGGGACATTTAAAGAAGGAATGTCTCCGTAATCAGGTTCTTTACTTCTATCAAAGCTAGATGATGTTTTTTTATATTCGGATGAAACATTTGAATTAAAGGTTGATTCAGCTCCAATAACAATTTTTTCTTCAACTACATTAGCCAACTTAGAACCCTTTAAAGCAAGTTCTGGACTGTTTTTTGGAACAAAACTTGTAGTAATATAATTTTTATCTTTGATATAATGATTATATACCCGCATTACATCTTTACTATTAACAGCTAAAGTGTTTTTAATATCCTGAGTTACAAAGCCAGGATTGCCAGTGTAAATATTGTATGAAGCTAAATTTGTTCCTTTCCCCAAAACACTAGATAAACTTCTGTAAAAGTTTGTTTCTTGACCTGCTTTAATTCTACTTAAATCTTTTTCTGAAATACCTTCATTTTCAAATTTTTCAAATGCATTTAAAATGCCGGTCTTAACTTTCTCCAAATTCACATTATTAAAAGCTCTTACAGACAACTGCATATTACCAGCTAGTTCGTATGAATAATTATACATTCTTGTGTTGGAAGTAACTTTTAATTCATCTATTAAAACCTGGTTTAAAGGAGCTGATTTACCATCTGATAAATACTGAGTTAAAACCTCTAAAGCATAGGAATCAGGATGGTAATTCGCTACACTTGGCCAAACCATAGTTAACTGAGGAACTTTTGCAAAATTATCTTCATAATAAAGGTTCTTTTTTTCTAATAACAATCCTGGTCTTTTCACCATTGGAATGATTTGATCTCCTCTTGGGATTTCATCAAAATATTTATAAACCCATTTCTTTGCTTGATCAACATCAATATCTCCAGATAAAACTAAAGTTGCATTGTTAGGAACATACCACTTTTTAAAAAAAGATTTAACATCATCCAAAGTTGCATTTTGCAAATCTTCTAATGAACCAATAACCTGCCAGTTATATGGATGATCTTTTGGATATAAGTTTTTGTCAATTACATATTGGTTGTGGCCGTAAGGCCTGTTGTCATAAGACTGTCTTTTTTCATTTTTAACTACTTGCTTTTCTTTCTCTAAAACAGGGATAGTGACTGTATTAATAAACCAACCTAATTTATCTGCTTCTGCCCAAATCATTTTTTCCAAAGCATCTTTAGGGACTGTCTGTAAATAATTTGTTCGATCAGGAGTAGTAGAACCATTGGCTCCTGACCCTCCTATTCTTGCACTCATTTTATCTAATCCACCTTTGCCTAAATTTTCAGATTCTAAAAAAAGTAAGTGTTCAAATAAATGAGCAAAACCCGTTCTACCTTGAGTTTCTCTTGCAGAACCAACATGAACCATTAACTCAACAGCTACAACAGGATCTGATTTATCTACATGAAAAATAACATCCAATCCATTATCTAACTCTATTTTTTCGAAATCAATATTTAATTCTTTATTTTTTTGATTGTTAATATTAGAACAACTTGAGAGAAGGACTATAAATAGTAAAAGGAGGAATTTATTTTTCATTGTTTTTATTTAATACAGTTAAATTACAAAATTAAGAATGATAAGTGTTTAATTGTAAACTTGAATAAGTTTGTAACACTATTATTATAAAAACTCTGTATTAAATTGGATTAAATTGTTTGTAGATTTAAATAAAAATTAAATGGGATTTAATATTGTACTTGTTGAACCAGAAATACCTATGAATACTGGAAATATCGGCCGTCTTAGTTTGGCGTCAGGATCAGTTTTACATTTAGTCAAACCATTTGGATTTGAATTAAATGATTCTAGATTAAAAAGAGCTGGACTGGATTATTGGAAACATATTTCGTTAAAAATTCATGAAAATATAGATGAGTTTTTATTGGCAAATAAAGATAAAAATATGGTTTATCTTTCAAGCTCCGGTAAAAAGAATTATTGTTCAATAGAGTATAAGGATAATATGTTCCTGGTTTTTGGAAAAGAATCAGTGGGACTATCCAAAACTATAATTACTAACAGTCAAGATAAAATATATAAAATTCCTATATACAGCAGTCATATTAGAAGTTTAAACTTAGCAAATGCTGTTAGTATAGTAGTTTATGAGGGACTGAGAAATATTAATCTTATTTAATATAATTAAACAATATATTTTCAATTAATTCTTGTTTGCCACTTTTTAGAGGAATCTCACCATTTTTAATTGCTAAAATATACAAGTCTTCTAATTTAAGTTTACCATTTTCAAATTTCCTACCATCCCCTGAATCAAATGATTCATACCTCTTTTTAAGCATTGATGTTAATGGAGAATCAGTTAAAAGTCTGTCTGCAATTAAAAGTGCTCTTGCAAAAGTATCTGCTCCTCCAATATGAGCTATAAACAAATCTTCAGGATCAGTAGAATTTCTTCTTAATTTGGCATCAAAATTAACTCCTCCACCTTGCAATCCACCTGACTTTAATAAAACCAACATAGCCTCTGTGGTTTCTTGAATATTTGTAGGAAATTGATCTGTATCCCATCCGTTTTGATAATCTCCTCTGTTGGCATCTATACTTCCTAACATACCTGCCTTTGCGGCTACAGTTAATTCGTGTTGAAAAGTGTGCTGAGCAAGAGTTGCATGGTTGACTTCAATATTTATTTTAAAATCATTCTGTAAACCATATTCTTTCAAAAAACCAATAGCAGTTGCAGTATCAAAATCATATTGATGTTTTGAGGGTTCCATTGGTTTTGGTTCAATAAAAAAGGTGCCATTAAAACCTTTACTACGAGCATAATCCCTACACATTTTTAAAAATTCAGCCATGTGATCCAGTTCTCTTCCCATATCAGTATTTAAAAGAGACGTATAACCTTCTCTCCCTCCCCAAAAAACATAATTTTCCCCTTTTAAAGCAATAGTCGCATCGAGAGCTAATTTAATTTGTCCTCCTGCCCTAGCCACAACATCAAAATCAGGGTTTGTAGCAGCTCCGTTCATGTAACGTGGATTTGAAAAACAATTTGCTGTACCCCAAAGCAATTTGATTCCAGACTGATTTTTCTTTTCTTTTATATATTCCGTTATTTCTAATAATCTTTGTTCGGATTCTTGAAAAGTAGAAGCCTCTTGGACTAAATCAAAATCATGAAAACAAAAATAATCAAAACCCATTTTTGAAATAAATTCAAATGCAGCATCTGCTTTGTCTTTTGCAGCTATTAAAGGATTATTTGACTTATCCCAAGGGAAATTTTGAGTACCTAATCCGAATGGGTCTGCTCCTTGTCCACAGAATGAATGCCAGTATGCTACAGCAAACTTAAAATGATTTCTCATTGGTTTACCAGCTACTATTTGATCTGGATTATAATATTTAAATGATAGTGGGTTTTTTGAACTAGATCCTTCAAATTTAATATCATTTATTCCTTTAAAAAATTCTTTTTTTCCTATGATAGCCATTAATTATTTATTTTAAAATTGAATTTAATTTATGTTTCCACTTTTCATACGCTTCGATATACTGATCATTATTTTTTAATGGAATATGTGTTTTAATAAAGTCGTTTCTAGAAACATTTTCAGAAAAACTTTTAAAATCACCAGTTTCACATCCTACCGCTCTAGCAGCTCCATATGCTCCAGAAACATCGTGTATTTCAATATCCTTATTTAGTACGCTACTAATTGTGTTCGAAAAAATATTTGACTGAAATAAATTATCGTTACCCGCTCTTATTAAAGAAGGATTAAAATTGTCATTGATTAAAATTTCCATTCCATAAATTAATGAAAAAGCGATTCCTTCCAGAGATGCTCTCAAAATATGTGACTTTGTATGAATATTAAAATCTAAATTAGTTATTGAACTTCCTATGTTTTTATTTTCAAAAATTCTTTCCGCGCCATTTCCAAAAGGAAAAACAAACAAACCTTCACTTCCCACATTAACATTAGCGGCATTTTGGTTCATATAATCATATGAATTATTTGCTGTTAAATTTTTAATCCACTTATATTGAATACCTGCTCCATTTATACATAACAACTTTCCTAAAAGTCTATTTTTGTTAGAATAATTAACATGTGCAAAGTTATTTATCCTCATAGTTTCTTCAGAATTTAAAACATCAGTTATAGCATACAAAACACCTGATGTTCCACCGGTCGCTGCAACTTCTCCAGAATTCATAATATTCAATGACATGGCATTGTTGGGCTGATCTCCAGCCCTATATCTAATTGGAATACCTTTAGGTAGTCCAGTTTCATTTGAAGCAGCCTTATTAATATAACCTTGATCAGTAAAATTATCAACAAGTGAAGGAGTTAAGCTATTATCAATTGCAAAGTAATCCAGTAACCAATTAGCTACATTGTTTTCTTTAAAATCCCAAAGCATAGCTTCAGACAAACCATTTGAAGTGGTTGACATTTCGCCTGTTAACTTAAATCCTAAGAAATCACCTGGCAACATAAATTTAAATACCTTTTCATACAGCTCAGGTTCATTATTTTTAACCCAAGCTAATTTGGAGATTGTAAAGTTTCCAGGAGAATTAAGCAAATGTTCGCTACATTTTTTTTTACCATTTTCTAGAAATGCTTTGTTTCCAATTTCAACTGCTCGATCGTCACACCAAATAATTGAATTTCTAAGTGAATTTCCGTTTTTATCTAATAAAACTAGTCCATGCATTTGATATGAAATTCCCACTCCTAAAATTTCATACGAATTTATGTTTGCTTCCTTAATTATTCTTTTAGTTCCTTTACAAAAACATTTCCACCAATAATTTGGATCTTGTTCAGCCCATCCTCTATTAGGAGAAATAATATCCATTTCATTCTCAGGTTCTTGAACTAATAAAATTTTCTCACCCGTGCTCGCATTAGTTAATGCAACTTTCAGAGACGAACTTCCTAAATCATAACCTATATAGTACATGAAATTCTTTTTATTAATGGATTGTTTTTAGAATTATTTAAAATAAAATGAAAAATATATTTTTATTGATTATTTAATTCAATATAAAATTAAGAAAAAAAACATCTTAAAATTATTTATGACTTTGATTAAAAAAGTAATTAACTAACCTATTAAAGTATTTTAATTTAAATTATTCGTTTTACTTTATTATAAGGAAGTTGTGATATATATTTGTTTATTAAAATAATAACTATGCAAAATCATTCTAATTCTTCAGGAAAATGCCCATTTATGCACGGTGCGACTAGTACTCAAGAAAATTCAGTTACAAAATGGTGGCCAAAATCACTAAATATGGATATTCTTCACCAACACGATTCAAAAACAAATCCTTATTCGAATGATTATAATTACAGGAGTGCTGTAAAAAAACTAGACTACAAGGCTTTAGAAGATGATATGCATACTCTAATGACTGAACCTCAAGATTGGTGGCCTGCTGACTGGAATCACTATGGTGGACTAATGATTAGAATGGCTTGGCATGCAGCGGGTACATACAGAACTGGAGATGGAAGAGGTGGCGCTGGAACTGGAAATTTAAGGTTTGCTCCATTAAATTCGTGGCCTGATAATGGTAATCTTGATAAAGCAAGACGTCTTTTGTGGCCTATCAAAAAAAAATACGGTAATAATATAAGCTGGGCAGATTTATTTATTCTTGCTGGAAATATAGCCTATGAGAGTATGGGTCTTAAAATGTTTGGTTTTTCCTATGGAAGAGCAGACATATGGCACCCAGAAAAAGATATTTACTGGGGTTCTGAAAATGAATTTTTAGCACCCAGTGAAGAACGTTATTCAAATCTTGAGGATCCCTCAACATTGGAAGAACCTTTAGGAGCCACTCACATGGGATTAATCTATGTAAATCCTGAAGGAGTAAACGGAAAGCCTGACCCTTTAAAAACGGCTCTTCATGTAAGAGAAACTTTTGCTAGAATGGCAATGAATGATGAAGAGACTGTAGCGCTTACTGCTGGCGGACATACTGTAGGAAAAGCTCATGGAAATGGGAATGCGGATATATTGGGGCCTGAACCTGAAGGAGCTAATATTGAAAATCAAGGTTTTGGATGGATTAATCCAAATGGGACTGGTCATGGGAAAGATACTGTTACTAGTGGACTTGAAGGTGCTTGGACTACTAATCCAACCAAATGGGACAATGGGTATTTCGATATGCTATTCAATCACGAATGGGAATTGAAAAAAAGTCCTGCAGGAGCTTGGCAGTGGGAACCTGTTAGTATTGATGAAGATAAAAAACCTGTTGATGCTAATAACCCTGAAATCAGACAAAATCCTATAATGACCGATGCGGATATGGCAATGAAGAAAGATCCTATTTATAGAGAAATTTCTTTAAAATTTAAGGAGGATCAAGCGTATTTTTCTGAAACATTTGCAAGAGCTTGGTTTAAATTGACGCATAGGGATATGGGATCTAGAAGTCGATATATTGGACCAAATGCTCCCTCTGAGGATTTAATATGGCAAGACCCGATACCTGCTGGAAAAACAAATTATAAAGTTGAAGAAGTGAAAAATAAAATTTCAAAATCAGGACTTTCGATTTCTGATCGTATATGTATTGCTTGGGATAGCGCTAGAACTTTTAGAGGATCCGATTTAAGAGGAGGAGCAAATGGAGCAAGAATTAAACTAGCTCCACAAAAAGATTGGGATGGTAATGAGCCTACTCGTTTGGCGGCAACCTTATCTATTTTAGAACCTATTGCCTCAGAATTTGGAATAAGTTTAGCAGATACGATTATTATTGCTGGTAACTCTGCAGTTGAAGAAGCTGCAAAAGCTGCTGGATATGATACTAACGTTCCTTTTAAAGCAGGAAGAGGAGATGCCACTCAGGAGATGACAGATGAAAATTCTTTTAACAATCTAAAGCCATTAGCAGATGGATATAGAAATTGGGTTAATAATAAACATTCAAGTAATGCTGAGGAGATGATGCTAAACAAAACTCAATTGCTGGGTCTAACTGCACCTGAAATGACGGTTCTTGTAGGTGGAATGAGAGTACTTGGTGCTAACCATAAGGGAAGTAATGATGGTGTTTTCACAAATCAATTAGGAGTTTTGTCAAATGATTTCTTTGTTAATTTAATGGACATGAGTAATAAATGGAATGTTTCTGGAGAAAATAAATATGAAATTGTTGATAGAAAATCTGGAGTAATTAAATGGACAGCTTCATCTGTAGATCTTGTTTTTGGATCTAATTCTATTCTTCGTTCCTATAGTGAAGTTTATGCTCAAGATGACAATAAAGAAAAATTTGTTAATGACTTTGTTTCAGCTTGGACTAAGGTGATGAATCTTGACTTAAACTAATGACGATTAACATGTTAATTATAAAATATATTTAAGAAAAACCAGCTTAATAGCTGGTTTTTCTTTTAAAAATTAATTTTTAATTTATTTGAGTACTTAATTCCATATTTAAATGGTGTCTCTCTGTTGTTCTACTATACATTTCAAGAGCATCATTATATAATCCCGCATCTCTTCTGTATGCTTCCCAACCAAACATATCATTGTATAGTTCTTCTTCACTTTTTTCACTATCAGGATAGCTTCTTGACTCACCATAACTATTGAAACCTTCACAAATAATGTATTCATTTGTATTTCCTCCAGACATTACTCTAAATACTCCGACAATGCCAGAAAAATTATTTTTTTCCTGAACCATTTTTAATCTTCTTAAGAAATTTATAACATCTTGGTCTTTTCCAGGTTTAATAATTCTTTTATTTACCAGCATATACTTAAATTGATTTTCTGGTTTCCAATTATAAGAAATCCAATCAAGTCTTCTCCAGACTTTCCAGCCTGTTGATTCTTCAATAAATGGGTCAACTTTTTCACTCCAGTATTTTAATTCATCACTTCTATCATCCTGAGAATTCATAAAGTCCCAATCTTTCCATCCAATAACTCTAGAATACATACCTTGATTTTCACCATCCATTATATTAAAAGTATACATAGCTGTTTCTGTTGAATTATTAAATTTTTTCATTTTTTTTGCTGCAGCAGCCTCAAATTCTTCATTCATACCTTTTTTAACTTTGAGCTCATAGGTCATCCAAATTTCTGGACCATCTTGAGCGGACAAAATAATAGTAAAAAGCATAGTAAAAACAAATAAAATTGATTTTTTCATAATATATATTTTTTTAAAATTAATAACTTAAATATATAAAAAATACTTTATAGAATGTTTTAAATTAATGATAATAAATAATATTGATTAATAAATTACATTTTAAATGTAGAAATTACTGGATGGTGATCAGAAGCCCATCTATCAAAATTTGTTTTCAAATGAACATGACTGGAATTTAATAGTCTTATGTTTTTTTTAAAAATATAATCTATTCTCTTTGTAGAATTAGATTTTAAATCAAAACCATTATATGTACCGTATAATTTATTTTCTTTAGCCATTTCTATATTAACATCATTAAACGATTTTTGAAGTTTTTTAATTGGATTTGAATCATCTGATAGGTTAAAGTCTCCAGTAATAATTATTGGATTTTCCTTATTCGTTATTTGAGTAATTTTATTAATAATTAAATCCACTGACTTTTCTCTAGCTATCTCACCAATGTGATCAAAATGTGTATTAAATATCCATATTTTATTTTTGGAATTTATCTGTTCAAACAATGCATAAGTACATATTCTTTCCATTGCTGCGTCCCATCCTATTGAAATTTGTTCTGGTGTTTCAGATAACCAAAATGTATTGGATTTAACTAAATTAAATTTTGATTTATTATAAAAAATTGGACTATACTCACCCTTAGTTTTTCCATCATCACGTCCTACTCCAACAAAATCATAATCTGAAAGTTCAGAGTTTAAGTATTGAAGTTGTTGATGAGTAACTTCTTGAAATCCTATAAAATCAGGACTTTGATTAAAAACAAAACTTATAATTTCTGTTCTTCTATTTTCCCAAATATCCTTCCCATCATTGGGGTTATTATTTCTGATGTTATAAGAAATTACTTTTATTTCATTAGAAAATAAAATGGTAAAAATCAAATAAGAATATAGAAGAATTTTCATTTTTGTTTAATAACATTATTTATATAAGTTAAAATACTAATACATTTTATATATTGTTAATTGATGAAGATTTTTTTTCTATATTTTTTTGTTTTATTTTTTTTAAGCTGTAGCAATACTAAAACAATTAAAATTGATTTAGAAAATGAAATTATTATTCCAAAAACCTACAACGTTTTTAAAACATCTGAAAAAATTATAATTGATGGTAAGGACAATGAGGATAGTTGGAAAAAATCTATATTCTCTGAAGATTTTATTGATATAGAGGGAGTAATTAAACCTAAGCAAAAAACAAATATGAAAATGATGTGGGATGAAAAATTCCTATATATTTTTGCAAAATTAGAAGAAAATCATATTTGGGGAGATATTACTGAAAGAGACAAGATTATTTATTACAATAATGATTTTGAAGTTTTTATTAATCCAAATAATCATGTGTTTAGTTATGGTGAAATTGAAATTAATGCATTAGGAACAGAATGGGATTTATTTTTAAACAAACCTTACAGACTAAAAGGAAAAGCAGATAGTAAATGGAATATTAAAGAATTAAAATCTGCAGTTTTCATAAATGGAACCATTAATAATCCTAATGACATCGACAATTATTGGACGGTAGAAATGGCAATTCCTATTAAAGAAATCTCACAGCTCAAAGATCCTTTTGATTACCATTACCCAAAATCAAATGACATATGGAGGATTAATTTTTCAAGAGTTAATTGGGATTATGAACTAAATAAAGGTAAATATTCAAGAAAGAAAGAAAACGGAAAATATCTACCTGAATACAATTGGGTTTGGTCTTCTCAAGGATTAATAAATATGCATGTTCCTGAAAATTGGGGTTTTCTTGTTTTTTCAGAAAAAAATTTGGGATCTAATATAAGTTTTAACCATTCAAAAAAATTAATAGTTGAACAAACGCTTTATGCTTTATTTAGAAAAGTTTCTTTTAAAGAATTTAGATACTTAAATGATTTAAAAAATAATAGTCAAATTAACTTTGAAAATATAGTTTATAACAATAGAGAAATTTCATGTAATTTTCTCAAAACAGAAACTGGATTTATTATTAATGCTTGTGATTATAACAATAATATTAAATTATCTATTTCTGAAAATGGATTAATTAAAAATTTAACAAATGATTAAAAAAATTGTTTTTTCAATTTGTGTTCTATTTTGTCTTTCATGTTCAAATCGGGAAAAAAATAAAGTATTTACATTTAGTACTTGGACTGGAGCTGGCAAAGATTTTGATAAAAAAACTTGGGAGAAGAAAATTAGTTTTTATGATTCTCTAGGAATAAGTGAAATTCTTGTTAGTGGCTCCCCCTCTGTTTTAGAAAAAATTATTCCAATTGCAAATGAAAAAAATATAAAAGTTCATGGTTGGATGTGGACTGTAAATCGTCCTGGAGACACAATAGCTAATAAAAATCCTGAATGGTATTCTGTAAATAGAAACGGAGACAATTCTTTAGAATATAGAGCTTATGTGGATTATTATCAATGGTTAAGCCCTTTTCATCCAGATGCTAGACTGCACATAATTAACAATGCAAAAAAACTAATGAATGTAAAAGGTTTAGCTTCTATTCACCTAGACTATGTAAGGTATCCAGATGTGATTCTTGGGGCTGACCTGCAACCAAAATATAATATTGTGCAAGAAAATGAAATGCCCCAATACGACTATGGGTACCATCCAATTGCAAGAAAAAAATTCAAAGAAATTTTCAACAAAGATCCAATAGATTTTAAAAATCCAGAATTGTCAACAGAATGGAGACAATTTAGATTAAATGCAATAACTACACTTGTAAATGAGATTATTGATATTGCGCACTCTAAAAATAAAAAAGTGACTGCTGCTGTTTTTCCTTTTCCTGAAATGTCTAGACAAATGGTTAGACAAGCGTGGGATGATTGGAATTTAGATGCTGCATACCCTATGTTGTATCAAAACTTTTATAGAGAAAATATAAACTGGATTGGGTTTGCTACAAAACAAGGTGTAAACGACGTTAATTTTCCGATATTTTCAGGTTTATACGTTGGTGCTTTAAAAGAATCAAATGATTTTGAAGAAGCTATTATTATTTCAAAAGAAAATGGTGCTAGTGGAATCTCTATTTTCACAGCTGATGGATTAAATAAAGAACAACAAGGAGTTTTAGTGAAACTAAAAAACAAACTCTAATTCTAATATTAATTTTCGAAAATCTTTTCATTAACTTGTTGTTAATTATAATGTTATGAACTTATGTAACTTAAGCTCTGATGAATTATGGATAGCAACAAGACTTTATTTTTTTGCTCTATCTCCTGTTTGTTTGTCAATTTATTATTTGAAAAATAAAAAAGTTTCTATTAGCATAGCTCTAACACTTTGCTTTTCTTTTTTAATAGCAGCTATAGGCTGGGAAATATGGATTAATTATGGTCTTTTTGGGGGTCTCCCTGTTAGTGAAAGAAGATCTGAAATGTTGAATTGTGCTATTCCACAAGACATAAATTGGCTATTAAATTCTCTGGGGGATGTTCTAATTGTATGGGTAGGTTTGTTTTTAATAAAAAAATTATTTAAAGCCAAATCTCCATTAAAAAAATGGAATTGGTCAGCTTTTGTAGTGTTATTTATTTGGTTTATTGGTCAAAACATATATGTAGAAGCTTTTTTCTATCATTTACAATTAGGAAATAATGGAGACCTTTCTTGGGCCCCATTTAATCCTCTTGGATCTTATTATAACCCAATTTTATTTGAAATAATGAATAGACCTATTACTTTTCAATCACAAAGTACGTGGGTATTAATGAGTCCTGTGGTGTATTATATTGCAATATATTTTAATAACAAATTTGACAAAACATTTTAAAGTTTTCATTAAAACATTTTTCAATCAAATTCTTAATGTACTAAATTATAAAAATTAATTATGAAATTATTTTTAAGCTTTTTGTTCATATTTTTTAGTTCAATAACTCAATCTGATCAATTAGTAATTGGTCATAGAGGGGCAAAAGGTCATATAGCAGAAAACACATTAGTATCTATCAAAAAAGCTATTGAACTTGGAGCAGACGGAATTGAAATTGATGTATTTCTTTGTAAGTCTGGAGAAATAGTAGTATTTCACGATAAAAAGTTAGATTATTTAACAAATGGAAAAGGACTTATTGAAAGCAAAACTTTGAGTGAATTAAAAAAACTGAGAGTACTTGGAACTAATGAGCAAATCCCTACTTTAAATGAAGTTTTTGATATTATTGATAAAAATACTTTTTTAAACATCGAACTAAAAGGTTCAAATACTGCAAAATCATCTTTAGATATTGTCAAGGAGCAATTAAATAATAATAAGGTTTCATATAATAATATTTTGTTTTCTAGTTTCAACTGGGAGGAATTACAAGACCTAAGAGATTTAGATTCTAAAATAAAGATAGCTCTTGTTACTGGAAACGATCCATTGATGGCGATAGGTCCAGCTTTGAAACTTGGTGCAATAGCTATTAATCCAACTTATAAAAAATTAAATAAAAAAGTTATTGAAGAAATATTTAAAGCAGGACTTAAAGTATATACTTGGACAGTAAATGATAAAGAGGATATTAAAAGAATGAAAAAATTAGGAGTAAATGGAATAATAACTGATTTTCCTGAAAGAATATAGTCTAGATTTTAACTTTAAAGTAGAGTTTTAGTCATAAACTCTTTTGCAAAAAGAAAAGAATTCTTTCTAGCTTCTTTATTTCCACCGATAGTTACCCCTCTAGTTGTGCAGAACAAAAATCCAATTTTCTGTAGAAATGAATTGGACATTGGAATATTTAAGTAATTCATTAAAACATAACCATCATCAGTCAATTTAAAAATACAATCTTTGAAACTATATCCATTTTCATTAATTTCTATTTTTCCATCTCTGTCGAAACCATGGTGTGAGTCTTTGTAAATGGTAAGACCAATGTTTGATTTAATTTTAAGTTTATCTACTAAATTATTACAAGAATCCGAAGGAGTCCAATCATCTAATTCACCAATTAAAATATGAATCGGAGAATTAGTAAACTCTAAATTACTTGGTTCAAAAAAACAGGGGGGATAAAAAGCTAAATGTGAAGCAAACTTTAGATCTTTATTAATGGAATTTTTTAAAGGAATCCATGCAGAAAACAAAGTGACTGCTCCTCCAAGACTCCAGCCTGTTATAGATATTTTATTTTTTAAAATATTTGGGTGATCAGAAAGAATTTCCAAAGCTTTATATGCATCTAAAACCATGGCGGCAGTAGTTACTTGAGTTTGATCACCAACAGTTGATTCTATTCTTCTACTTTTAAAGCTATTTAATTCAAAAGTAGCAAAACCTAAATCTTGGTACATAATTAGGTATTCATAGTGATGTTTTTTCCAACCTAAACTTCCAGCAACTCCAAAGACAAGTGGGTATTTCTTTTCAGGATTTAAGGAATCATAAGGGATTACCAAATTGCCAAAAACCTCTTGTGTTTCTTGATTTTTCAAATCTGTTATTACATCATGAAAAGAAAAAGGATTAGCACTTTTAAAAATTATTTTTTCAACTAAATTTTGACTATTTGATTGAAGAGATATTAATAAAATAATTAAATATTTTTTCATAAAATTACAGTGATTTTATTAAACCGCCGTCGATTGGAATATTTATACCGTTAATGTATGAAGCATTATCAGACGCCAGAAAAGTTAAAAGATAAGCGAACTCTTTTGGGTCTCCAATTCTTTTTGATGGAATAATTTCTCTCATTGCACCGTAAACATCTTCAACTCTAATATTTAATTTTTTTGCTTTTTCTGAATTAAGCTCTTGAATTCTTTCCGTATTAAAATATCCTGTAAGTACATTATTAACTGTTATATTACTAGAAGCTAAATCTATTGATAGTGTTTTACCCCATGTTGATACAGCTGATCTAATAGAATTAGATAATGCTAAATAGCTTAAAGGTTCTTTAACAGAAATTGAGGCCATATTTATTATTCTCCCCCATTTATTTTTTTTCATACTTTTTAAGGCAATCATTGTGGTAAAAACAACGCTTTTAAACAATAAGTCAAAAGATTTTTGATAATCTTCAATAGAAACATTCATAACATCACCTCCTTTAGGTCCCTGAGTGTTATTTATCAAAATATCTATTGGATTTACAGATAAATATTCTTTTATTATTTTTTGATATTTTTCAAAATTGTTATAATCCACCACTAAATAATCATGGTTGAGTCCAGTTTTCTCTTTTAAATTGTTTACTGTTTTTATAAGTCTTTGTTCATTACTAGCCAGTAAGGTAACTGTAGCACCAGACATCGCTAATTGTGTTGCAACTGCTTTACCTAAACCTTTACTACTTCCACCAACTAAGGCTCTTTTAGATTTTAAAGAAATTTTCATCTATATTCTTCTCTAACAGGACTAAAAACATCCATTAATTTACAATCTGTCAATGCTTCTCCCGAATGAGAAACATTAGGCGGAATAACTACAACATCACCTTTGGAATACACATTACATCTTCCATCTAAAGTAAATTCAAATTTCCCCTCAGCTACATGCATAATTTGTTCGTGAATATGATTATGTTTTTCTACGATTGAGCCCATTTTAACATCCCAAAAAGCCCAACTAATTTTATCTCCATGAACAAACTTTCCTTTAAGTCCAGGGAAAATTTCTTTTTCTTTTATTTCTTTCAAATTCATAAAAACTTTATTTACCCTAAGTTATACAAATAATATTCAAAATTAATATTCAATCTACTTGCTAGTATTTTTATATTTTGAAAATTAAAATAAATTTAAAAATATGAAAATATTAATTTTATTATTTACAACTACTATTCTTTTTAGTAGTTGTAATACAAATCCAGATTATTCTAAAAATTTAATTTTTAGTAATAAAAAAGTTAAGTTAAAAGCTAACTAATTGAAAACCAGATAATTTTCATATATTTGAATCACTAGCTATAGTGGTTAGGATTTACAACTTGTTTAAGTTGTTTGGGAAGTAATTAAATACAAATAATTATGAGTAAACACACGAACAAAGTCCACGGTAAATTAAATTTCTTAATTGTGGCGGTTGTATTAGTAATAGGTGCAGTAGCATTCTTACTAATTCAATCAGAAACGATTGATTTTAATCCTTCAGACCTTTCAGGTTCAGGGAATAAAGCAATCAAAGGCGGTAAAAAAGCCGTTAAATATGACAACAGAAATGAAGTCGTAGTTAATCTTGACGGTGAAGAAGCACAAGAACTTCTTAACAATCAAGATTTTCAGAAGATGATTGCAAATCCAGAATTTGCAAAATTAATGTCATCACCTGAGTTTCAAAATATGGTAGCATCACCTGAGTTTAGAATGATGGCTGCTTCTCCAGATTTTGGGAAAATGATGGCCTCTCCTGAGTTTAGAATGATGGCTGGGTCTCCAGATTTTGGAAAGATGATGGCGGCTCCTGAATTTGGAAAAATGATGGCTGCTCCAGATTTTGGAAAAATGATGGCTTCACCTAAATTTGGAAAATTGGCTCTTTCAGCTGATTTTGGGAAAATGTTAGCTGCACCTGAATTTAAAATGTTAGCCCTTTCTCCTGACTTTGGAAAAATGTTAGCTGCACCAGAATTTAGAATGCTGGCTCTTTCTCCTGACTTTGGAAAAATGTTAGCTGCACCTGAATTTAGAATGATGGCTGCATCTCCAGATTTTGGAAAAATGTTGGTTGGACCTGAATTTGGAAAGTTAGCTATGTCAGCAGACTTTGGAAAAATGTTAGCTACACCTGAATTTAGAATGCTAGCTCTTTCTCCTGACTTTGGAAAAATGTTAGCTGCACCTGAATTTAGAATGATGGCTGCATCTCCAGATTTTGGAAAAATGCTTGCATCTCCTGAATTTGGAAAAATGATGGCTGCTCCAGATTTTGGAAAAATGATGGCCTCTCCGGAATTTGGAAAATTGGCTCTTTCAGCTGATTTTGGGAAAATGTTAGCTGCACCTGAATTTAAAATGTTAGCTCTTTCTCCTGACTTTGGAAAAATG
>Ga0115004_10001228_pt1 | contig 20815 bp, 20 predicted proteins | sample ArcticOcean_MG_C_10_FD_88737 | JGI IMG/M metagenome (GOLD analysis project Ga0115004, IMG submission 88737) | Marine microbial communities from western Arctic Ocean - ArcticOcean_MG_CB11_90 | ecosystem: Environmental > Aquatic > Marine > Oceanic | place: Arctic Ocean: Canada Basin | collected... | reverse complement strand
CTCCAGCCAAGTATATTGCGCAAAAAGTATTACAAAATGATAGTAATGGAGCATACTTTATAGTAGAGCCTAATATAAAAGAGCATAATGTTTTTAAGTTAACTGATTATAAAACTGCTGCCAATGAAGCAGATATTATTGCTTTTTTAGTGGCTCATGAGGAGTTTAAAGATATTGAAATAGCAGATGATAAAGTGGTGTTAGATTTTTGTGGGATAATAAATAAAGTATAGAATTGAATTTATGAGTGTATCATTAGAACTTATAGGAAGAAAAACAAAACTTTTCACTAAGGATATACTAGCTAACCAAGTTGAGCTTTATTCTAAGGTATCGAAATCTAAATTTTTAGTTTTAGGAGGTGCAGGTTCTATAGGGCAAGCTGTAACAAAAGAGATTTTTAAAAGAGATCCATTAAAGTTACACGTGGTTGATATAAGTGAGAATAATTTAGTCGAGCTAGTAAGAGATATCAGAAGTTCATTTGGGTATTTAAAGGGTGATTTTAAAACATTTGCGCTTGATATTGGATCGATAGAATACGATGCTTTTATAGAGGCTGATGGACAATATGATTACATTTTAAATCTATCTGCACTAAAGCATGTAAGAAGCGAGAAAGATCCATTTACTTTAATGCGAATGATTAATGTAAATATCTTTAACACCGATAAAACAATACAGCAATCTATAGATAATAAAGCAAAAAAATATTTTTGTGTGTCTACTGATAAAGCTGCCAACCCGGTAAATATGATGGGTGCTTCAAAACGTATCATGGAAATGTTCTTAATGCGAAGAAGTAAGCAAATAAAGATTTCTACAGCACGATTTGCAAATGTGGCGTTTTCAGATGGTTCTTTGTTACACGGATTTAATCAACGTATACAAAAAAAGCAACCTATTGTGGCGCCTAATGATATCAAACGTTATTTTGTTGTCCCTCGAGAAGCCGGTGAGTTATGTTTGTCATCCTGTCTTTTAGGCGATAATAGAGATATATTTTTTCCAAAGTTAGAAGAATCCTTGCATTTAATTTCATTTGCTGACATTGCAGTTAAATATCTTGAAAATTTAGGGTATGAGCCATATATATGTGACACTGAAGATGAAGCAAGAACCAATATTGAAGTACATATAGCGAATAAGAGGTGGCCATGTTTGTTTACTAAAAGCGATACCACTGGAGAAAAAGACTTTGAAGAATTTTTTACAGATTTTGAAACCTTAGATATGAATAGATTTAGTGGCTTAGGCATAATTAAAAATGAGCCTGATTACGACAATGATAAATTGGACTATTTTAAAAACACCATTGAACAGTTAAAATTTCAGAAATCATGGACTAAAGACGAATTAGTAGATTTGTTTCATTATATGATTCCCGATTTTGGACATAAAGAAACCGGTAAATATTTAGACTCTAAAATGTAATGGAGAATTTTGATCTCATAACAGAGCATATTAAAAATGTATATGGAACACGTGAGTTTATTTCGCTTCATGTGCCTAGATTCCGCGGGAAAGAAAAAGAATATTTAGAGCATTGTATCGATACGACTTTTGTGTCCAGTGTGGGGAAATTTGTAGATCAATTTGAAGTACAAATAGCTCAAATTTCAAATACTAAAAAAGCAGTAGCTGTCGTCAATGGAACAGCAGGTATTCAAGTCGCATTGCGCTTATCTGGTGTGAAAGCTGGAGACGAAGTGTTGACTCAAGCCTTAACGTTTGTCGCTACAGCAAATGCAATTGTATATAATAATGCGTATCCTGTTTTTTTAGATGTAGATAAAGATACAATGGGATTATCTCCCAATGCAGTTTCAGATTTTTTAGAGGAACATGGCGAATTGAGAGCTGATGGATGCTATAATAAAACGTCTGGCAGAAAAATTAGCGCATGTTTACCAATGCATACATTTGGTTTTCCGGTTCATCTGGATGAGCTCATTTCGGTTTGTAAAAAATGGAACATAGCACTCGTTGAAGATGCAGCCGAATCTCTTGGTAGCGAATATAAAGGGCGACCTACTGGAAGTTTTGGAGAATTGGGTGTATTTTCATTTAATGGAAATAAAATTGTAACCTCAGGAGGAGGAGGCGCTATCGTGAGCAATAATATAAAGCTTGCCGAAAAAGGAAAGTACTTAACTACCACAGCAAAGCAACCGCATCCTTATGAGTATTTTCATGACGAGTTAGGATATAATTTTAGGATGCCAAATATCAATGCAGCGTTAGCTTGTGCTCAGTTAGAACAATTAGATTCATTTTTAAGCGAAAAAAGAGATCTTGCTCAAATACATGCTGATTTTTTTAAGACTAACGGCATCTATTTTAGAAGTGAATTGCCCGAAACAAAAGCAAACTATTGGCTCATGTGTGTGGAATTGGAACATAAAAAAGAAAGAGATGCTTTTTTGAAGTATACCAACAGCAATCAAGTCATGACGCGACCAATCTGGCAATTGATGTTTAGATTACCGATGTTTAAGAACTATCAAAAAGATAGTCAGAAAAATGCTATATTTTTAGAGGAACGAATTGTAAATATACCAAGTAGTGTCAGAGCGTAAAATTGTTTTAATAGGATATTCAGGTCATGGTTTAGTCGTTGCAGAAACGGCGAAAGACATGCATATGAATTTATGCTTTTACGCCGAAAAACAAGCTGTTACGCAGAACCCATATCTTCTTGATTATATAGGTTTTGAAGGAGATGATGCGTTTTCGAGTTGGGGTGAGTCTTATGATTTTATCTTGGGAATTGGTAACAATGCCATACGTAAAAAAGTCGCAGAATTAATTTTGAGTAAGAACAAAGAATTGCTAAATGTCATTAACACATCGGCCAATATATCAGAATATACCACAATTGGTCAAGGAAATTTTATTGCTAAAAATGTGGTTATAAATATCTTAGCAAAAATTGGAGATTATTGTATTTTAAACACAGGATGTGTCATTGAACATGACTGTGATATCGCCAATGGAGTTCATGTGGCACCTGGAGCTGTAATTCTTGGAAATGTCAAAGTAGGAGAGCAATCCTTTATTGGAGCAAATACTGTTATCAAAGAAAATATTAAAATTGGACGCAACGTTATTATTGGAGCTGGATCTGTTGTGCTAAAGGATGTTCCAGATGATTCAAAAATTGTTGGGAACCCAGGAAAAGCCATTTAATATGAATAAAGTAATTATCATTGCTGAAGCCGGTGTTAATCATAATGGAGATATCAACATTGCTAAAAAGCTTATTGATGCTGCAGCTTATGCTGAGGTTGATTACGTTAAATTTCAGACGTTTAAAGCGGATACAATTGTAAGTCTGTCGGCTAAAAAAGCAGATTACCAATCTAAAAATACAAGAGATAGCGCACAATCACAATATGATATGCTCAAAAAGATAGAGTTGAGCGATCAAGACCATGATGAGCTGATGGCCTATTGCGAATTGAAAGATGTGCAGTTTTTATCAAGCGCTTTTGATGTTGAAGGTGTAAGCTATTTGCAAAGCTTGGGTCTAAATCTTTTTAAAATTCCAAGTGGGGAGATTACTAATTTCCCGTATTTGAGGGCGATAGCGAAAACAAATAAACCAGTTATCTTATCTACAGGAATGGCTAGTATGGAAGATATTCATACAGCAGTTACTGTGCTTCAAGATTTTGGCGCAAATAAAGAAAACCTAACCATATTACATTGTAATACTGAATATCCTACGCCAATGAAAGATGTAAATCTTCATGCGATGAATAGTATCAAAGATGAGTTTGATGTTGCTGTAGGGTATTCTGATCATACCTTAGGAATAGAAGTTCCAATAGCGGCTGTTGCCCTAGGAGCTAGAGTCATTGAGAAACATTTTACATTAGATAGTACTTTACCAGGTCCAGATCATAAAGCATCTTTAGAACCTGAAGCTTTAAAAAAAATGGTGTTGGCAATTCGTCATATTGAAAAAGCGATCTCAGGTGATGGTATAAAACAACCCTCTGAAAGTGAACAAAAAAATGTCAGTATTGCTCGAAAAAGTATTCATTTATGTAAAGCACTTTCAAAAGGTGATGTTATTTTGGAATCAGATTTGATTCCGCTTCGTCCAGGAGACGGGATTTCACCAATGGAATGGAATACCGTAATTGGTAAAACGATTACAAGAAATTTAAAGACATTCGAAAAGTTAAATTGGTCAGATATATCATGAAAATAGGCGTTTTAACAAGTTCTAGAGCAGATTATGGTATTTACTTACCATTACTTCACAAATTAAAAACTGATGATTTTTTTCAGTTAGAGATTATAGCCTTTGGCACGCATCTTTCAAAAACTCATGGTTACACGTTGAGCGCTATTGAAAACGATGGGTTTGATAAAATTCATCACATAGATGCATTAGGAATTGATGATAGTCAAAAAGGAATTTCTATTTCTTTCGCAAACACGATTTTGAAATTTGCCGATTTCTGGCAGAACAATAGGTTTGATTTAGTATGCTGTCTTGGTGATCGTTTTGAAATGAGCGCAGCAGTTCAAGCCAGTATTCCGTTTGGTGTTAAATTGGCTCATATTCATGGAGGCGAAACCACCTTAGGAGCTATTGATAATGTGTATCGTCATCAAATCACCTTAGCCTCACAACTTCATTTTGTATCCACTTTGGAATATAAGAAAAAAGTCGAGGAACTCACCGCAACATCAGAAAACATTTACGATGTAGGTGCGTTGAGTTTGGATAATATATCAGATTTTCAGCCTATTGAAAAGTTATCTTTTTTAGACGCATTTCAGATAAAAAATAAAAATTATGCTTTGGTTACCTTTCATCCAGAAACGGTTGCAGTTGATTTAAATATAGCATATGCAAAACAAATGAGAGCAGCTTTGATTGAACTGTCTAAAACGCTGAATATCGTCATTACGATGCCAAATGCAGATACATTGGGCAGCGTATATCGTGAGGAGATTCATCAATTGAAAGTAGAGGTTCCAGATAAAATAGTGCTGGTTGAAAACTTTGGGAAAGCCAATTATTTTTCGGCAATGTATTATGCAAAACTTTTAATAGGAAACACGTCTAGCGGAATTATTGAGGCAGCTTCATTTCATAAATATGTTATCAATGTTGGTTCCAGACAAAAAGGACGAGCAAAAAGCGGTAATGTGTTTGATGTAAGATTCGACGCTAAAAATATTGTCGATAAAACCAATGCCATTTTAAAGTTGCCTAATTTTGCAGAAGGTAATGTGTATTATAAAACTGAAACAGCTGACACTATTATTAAAATAATAAAGCAGTATGATTAATTATAAAGAACATCTTATAACAAGTGAAACACCAATTAGGGAGGCGCTTCAAAAACTTGATATTTTAGCCAGAGATGCCATTTTGTTTGTGGTTGATGCGGAAGATAAATTAATAGGCTCATTAACTGATGGTGATGTGCGACGTGGTTTAATAAAAGGTGTGTCTATTGATGAAGCTGTGGATAAGATTATTCAGCAGAATCCAAGATTTATCAGAAAAGGTGCAAGAGATATTCATAAAATTATTCAACTTCGACGTCAGAATTTCACAATAATTCCAGTTATTGATACCGCAAACAAGGTCGTCAATATAGTGAATTTCAGGAATTTAAGATCGTATTTGCCAATTGATGCTATAATTATGGCTGGAGGAAGAGGTCAGCGTTTAAAACCGTTAACAGACACAATACCAAAGCCATTACTTAAAGTTGGTGATAAATCAATCATGGAACATAATGTTGACAGATTGGCACTTTATGGTATTGATGATTTTTGGTTTTCAGTAAAGTATTTAGGCAATCAAATTGTGGATTACTTTGGTGATGGCAAAGATAAGAATCGTTCTATTCAATATGTTTGGGAAGATGAACCTTTAGGTACCATTGGATCCGCTTCAAAAATTGATAATTTTAAACACGAACATGTGTTGGTGTCAAATTCTGATATATTGACCAATTTAGATTATGAAGCCTTTTATTTGGATTTTCTTGAAAAAGATGCTGATTTTGCTGTGGCAACAATTCCATATAATGTAAGTATTCCTTATGCGGTAATGGAAACCTCTAATGGTCATGTTTTAAACTTTAAGGAGAAACCAACATATACTTATTATTCTAATGGAGGGATTTATTTAATGAAACGTTCTGTGTTGGAATATATTCCGAAAGAACGGCATTTTAACGCCACTGATTTAATGGAAAAACTCATCAAAGAGAATAGAAAAGTAGTGTCTTATCCTTTGATCGGTTATTGGTTGGATGTTGGTAAGCACGAAGATTTTGAAAAGGCGCAAAATGACATTAATACCATAAAATTTTAATTTGATACCATTAGTCGTCATACCAGCAAGAGGAGGCTCAAAAGGAGTTCCAGGAAAGAATATCAAACTACTGAACAAAAAGCCTTTAATTCATTATACAATTGAAGCCGCTCGTAAGGTTTTTGTAGACCGGTATATCTATGTGAGTACAGATTCGACGGAAATAAAATCTATTACAGAGCAAACAGGACTGACGGTTCCGTTTTTAAGACCAGAGCATTTAGCAACAGATACTGCTAATACAAGAGATGTATTGCTACATGCATTAGAACAATTTACTTTAAAAAACAAAAAGAAACCTGATGTCATTATATTATTACAACCAACATCGCCGTTCAGAAGCGCAACACATATATCAGAAGCCTTGGCACTTTACAATGCTAATTTAGATATGGTAGTTTCAGTAAAGGAAACCAATGCAAATCCGTATTATGTGCTGTTTGAAGAAGATGATGATGAATATCTAAAAAAAAGCAAACAAAGCAGGGCTTTAAGACGACAGGATGTACCTAAAGTATGGGAATTAAATGGTGCTGTTTATATTATAAATCCAAAATCTATTCAAAAGAAACCCATTAGTGAATTTGAAAGCGTGGTAAAATACGAAATGGATGATTGGAGTTCTCACGATATTGATACTAAGCTAGATTGGAAGATCGCTGAAGTAATACTAAAGATAGATACATGAGAGATATTTACTATCATTTAGGATTACATAAAACAGGAACAACCTTTTTACAAAACAAGTACTTTGCAAAATTACCAATTACATATTATAAAGGAGGGCAATCTTTTATAAAAATTATCGAGAGTTTTTCAAATACAAATGACAAAATATTAATATCTGACGAAAACTTTAGTGGTCAATTATTTTCTGGTAAAAAAAGAGAGCAACTTTTTAAAATGGTACATTCTATAAAAGCTATTCATCCAAACGCAAAAGTTATTATAGGTTTTAGAAAGCACTCGGATTTTGTGTTGTCAGCTTATAAGCAAGCTTTACATCAAGGAGATACTCTAAGTTTTAAGTCGTTTTATAATATTCAAAATGATGGGATTTTAAAAAACAGAGATTTAAACTTTCAGGAAACCATAGAATTATTGAAAAGTATTTTTTCTGATGTGTTTATATATACCATTAGTGATGTTCGAGATTTAGAATTATTTAATAAGGAGTTTTCAAAATTCATAGATATTGAGCCCACATCCATGCAGAACAAACAAAAAGAAGTTAATAAGAGTATTCAATCTGTATTGCAAGTAAATGTATTATTAAAGCTTAATAAATTTGATAAGAAGTTCAGTAAGATTTTTAAAAGGAAACTTCTTTACAGTAAATTATTTAAACTGTTAAATATCACACCCCGAAAAGTATGTCAAAATTATTTACCAGGCTCAGGGGAGAAATACAGATTAGATAATAAAACTCTTAACTATTTGGATGATACCTTCCGAAAAGATTGGAGTTTTGTTCTGGAGAATAAGAATATTAAGCCATTGAAGCACTAAAGAGCAAATATTTGAAATTTTTAAAAAACAATAAAACTTTATTATCCTTTTCTGGTTCATCAATTTTGTTGAGTTTAGTGAAGTTATTTGCAAACATCTTAATAATAAAATGGATTGCTCCTGAAGAATTAGGTATTTGGAATACCATTATAGTTGTCCAAAGTTATGCTGTAGTATTAAATTTAGGTATTTCTAATGGACTTAACAGAGAGCTCCCATTTGCTTTAGGTAAAAACTATTTAAATATTGCCAAAAAACTTGCGGAAACAGGGCTCTTTATCAGTATCACAGCAGCGTTTATTTCCTTTTTTGTTCTTGCTGGATCCACATTTTTTGTTGAGGATCAGAGACTACATATATCCTTAATTGTAATTGCAGTTATTACTGGTATAAGTTGTGTTAATCGCTATTATGCAACAACATTTAGGACGAATCAAGCCTTTATTGTCTTTTCAAGAATAAATATTATTCTTACCATAATAGAATTTATAAGTTTAATTCTTCCAGCCAAATTAAGCTATGAAGGTTTTTTAATAAGAGTTATTATTATAGTAGTATTAAAGTTAATACTTTACTTAATTTACCAGCCTTTTCCAGTAAAGCCTAAGTATTCAAAATTTGGTTTTATCTTCTTAACAACTACTGGTATCCCACTACTTTTTAGTTTGTACTTAACGTCAATTGCGGATACTTTTAAGAGAATTATATTAAAACACTTCTCTTCATTTGAAATTGTTGGTTATTTTTCGCCAGCATTGGCTATTCATGGTTTAAATAGTATGCTTCCTAAATACATTGGTCAGTATGTTTTTCCAAAGCTCAATTACAATATAGGTAAAGGGAAAAACATTAATACACTATGGAAAGATGTTTTAAAATATGTTTTTTTAAACATATTAGTTATGATTCCTCTAATTGTAATTGGTTGGTTCAGTATACCATATTTTATCGAATATTTTTTTCCAAAATATGTGTTAGGTATTTTTGCAGCACAAATTGCTATTTTATCGGCTCTTGTAATGCCATTTAAGATCATACTAAATCTTTTTAATTCACTAAAAAATTGGAAAATAATTTATGCTGTTGCTGTTTTTAAGTTGATAGTTTATTTTTGTTTTCAATGGTTTTTTACAAAAAGCATGGAACCATTAGAGGGTATGGCTTTTGGAATATTATTTTCGGAAGTATTTTTTGCTGTTGTGTTATTTGTTGCCGGAACTATCTTAGTTAGATCTTCTAAAGATAATAGTTATAGAGTATAATTTTTTTAGTAGACTAGATTATATATGAAAAAACATAACACTAATATCTTTGCTATAAGTACTCCAAGTCAAATGATGAATGCAATGGAATTCATTCACCATTTTAGTATTCATGGTGAAAATAACATTGTAATAATAACTTGTAATTCTCAAAATTTCATTAAGCAAATTAAAGAAATAGGTAGTTCTTTTAAATTAGTCTTTTATGTTCTTTTTTCTCCGCAGTTAGCATTTGTTAAGCCAAGACTTTTTAATGTAATGCCTTTAAAGCTAATTAAGTTATATGTATCAAAAAGGCGTATTTATAAAAAGTTAAAGACTGAGCAAGTAGATCGTTTAATTTTAGGGAATTATTCTAATTTTATGTCACAATATTGCACTCAAATAGTCACTTCTGAAATGTACATTTTAGATGATGGTACAGGATCTATTCTTGTTGCTAAAAAAAGAGTTATAGAAATTAAGGATGGTATTCCAATATTTGATTTTAACTATAAGAGAAAAGCGCTTTGGTTGGTTAAATTATTAATGGGTTTTTTTAGCTATAAAATTACTTCAAAATTCACATTTTTTTCATCTTATAAGCTCGATATCTCAGATCACGATAACATTATTTCTAACGACTATAACTATTTAAAAAATTTCTATAGCTCACAAGATATTGGTTCAAAATCAGAGTATTTTATTGGATCTCCAATATCAGAAGTTGGTTATGTGACAGAAGACGTTGAAATTGAGTTAATTTTAAATTACGCCAATCATATCAAGGACACAAATTTAGTGTATATTCCGCATCGTTTGGATAGTAAACGTAAAATAAGTCAAATTGAAGAATCTATTAAGGTTTTGCATTTTGAATTGCCTATTGAATTTGTTTTAACCCAAAATACAGCATTACCAAAAAAAATGAGTGGATTTTTTACAAGTGCATTGCCAAATTTGGCACAAATAATGAATGAAAATGTTTTGTTCTCCGCGTTAAGGATACCAAATCATTTTTTTCTTACTGAAAATATGAAAAATCGTGCCACTCAAGTTTATGAGACGTTTAATACTATTGATAGAATTGAAGTCATAAATCACAATAGTTATGAGGGAAATAATTAAAAATAAATTTGTCTTTGCGCTTTTGTTACTCATCGTATCGATGCCATTATTTGATGTCCTATATCCAGCAAAAATAGAGGGTGTATCACGTACAGTGCCAATTATATTAAAATTAATTACAGTTTTATTTCTTACAGTATATTTTGTGCGAAATCAAAAAAAATGGTGGTTTATTAATCCCATAGGTAAAATTATTACTATATTTTTTTTAATTCATATTACCTACTTAATAGTATCGAGTCAGGATTATTTAAAAGATTTATTCAAATTATCAAAAGTTTCTATATGGTACTTTGGTTTCTTTTTCTTTTTAGATTTGGGTTATCGAAAATATTTGAGTCAGCAAAATATTAATCGTTTTTTCACAATAGTTATTGCATTTATATTCATTCTAGTATTTTTTGGCGTTAGCAATGAGGCTCTTTTTAAATCAAATAGAGATTATGGTGCTTCCAATTTTGCTTATTACTTGTTATTTGTACTACCTTTTTTATTTATGACGAAAAAAGTGCCCTATCGCTCTATAATTTTCGCAATTGTATCTCTAGGAGTAGCCATTTCTTTTAAAAGAGGAACCATGCTAATGTATTTAATAATGATTTTTTACTTATTATTTTTTAGTAATTTAAAAGCGATTGCAGGAAAATATTTTTCAAAATATTTCAGGTTTATTATTATTTGTATCATTCTATTAGTTTTATATCAGGTTGTATTCACTAATTTGGATAACTATGCTCATAAATTTCGAGATATTACAGAATATGATGGAAGCAATACAAATTCGTTAGGTTCAGGAAGAGGTTTATTATATACCATTCCATTAGAACGTTGGTTAAATTCTAATTTTTTTAATTTTTTATTTGGTTATGGATTTAATTCAACCCCATCATCATATGTCTTAAGTGGAATTTTTCAAAAAGGATTTTACGCACATAGCGATTTTGTGATGCTCATTCACGATTATGGAGTGGTTGGACTTTCTATTTTAGTAAGTCTATTTGTAAGATTATATAAATTAGCCAAAAGGAATCTTATAATGAGTAATAAGATTCCACTTGTTCTTTTATTTATTGCCCTTTTTATTAAGTCAATTTTTTCAGGCTTTATAGTATATGAATACAGTATATATGCCTTTGGTATTTTAGGATTGATAATGGGTAGAACACGAAGGGTGCAACTTGAAGAGAAACTTAATAATGATAAACAACTTAATAATAAAAATAGTTGACGACATTGATAATCCCACACTTAAAAAGGGATGGCAGGACTTACAAGAAAGTGAAAATGTATTTCCCCAAATGTACTACCAATGGATTGCACCATGGTGGCAGAGTAATAACTCTGGTAAAAAACTCTATATAATAACCGCTGAAGATGCTGAGCAAAGGTTAGTGGGTATTGCTCCATTTTGTATAGAAAAGCAGTTTGGTATTAAAGTCTTACAAAGTATTCCTACGCATTTTGGGGATTTCTATAGCTTTATTGTTAAGGACAATAACGACTCTATTTTCCAAGCATTAATATCCCATGCTAATAGCTTCAAAAAGTGGAGCTACATTAAAGTTAATCTAGTAAGAAATAATAACACACTTTATGAAAGACTCAATTCAGAAAATTATAAAGAACAACAAATTGCAAAAATAATAGAAGCTGAAATATCCAACATAACTTACGATGATTATTTAATGGCTCTGCACAGAAAGGTGAGAGGCGAATATAGAAGACGCTTGAGAAAGTTAGAAGAGTTAGGTGTTGTAGAATTTAGTATATCTTCTAATTTCGATGATTACTTAACTTTTGAAAGTGACTTTAGGAGAATTTATGAACTTCGTTGGCAAGATATTGATAATAAACTCCCAGAAGATAAAATTTACCAATATAGAAAAGAGGCGCTGCAATATTTAAGCAATAAAGATAAAGCGGTTTTTGTGCTTTTAAAATTAGATAATGAGTTGATTGCATATCGATTTGGGATTATACATGAGAACAAATACCATGACTATAAAATTAGCTTTAATCCAAAATATTATAAATTAGGACTTGGTTCAATTATAACGGGTTTATTAATAAAGAATTTAATCGATAAAAATATATCTGTCTTAGACCATGGAGTTGGTGATTATTCGTATAAAAACGATTGGTCTCCTGTTGGTGAAAAAATAAATGTCTATAACTTTCATTCTTATAAAAATAATCCTTTGGCTATTTTTTATTTTAAATTTGAGAATAAGTATAAAGACATGCTCAAGAAACTATTGAAACGATGAGTGTCAATTCTAAAATTTACAACACTTATAGGCAATTTGGTTTTCTTTATATAACAAAAGGGTTTTTCAAGCGATTGATAGCACCAATTGTAAAGATGACTACATTTTACATACTTGTCATTGAAGATCATATACCTACTTCAAATACTGAAGAGATTAAAGTTTTAGACTCCAATAATGTTGATGCTTTTTTAAATAGCGGCTTTGAATTAAGTAAGCATTTAAAACGACAATTAGTGTCATTTTTACCCAAAAATTCAATTGCGGTTTTAGTTATAAGAGACGGACAAGTGGCTGCATGGGGATTTATTCAGCAATCGGGTTTAAGCAAATACGCAGGTTATGATTATGATATTCCTAATTCTTTTCACTTATTAAAAAACCTTTTTGTAGAACCCGCTTTTCGAGGACAATCAATTGGAAAGCTAATTAATGAAGCGAGAATTAATTGTATCCCAGAAAAATCTTACCCAACGGGTTTTGTAATTCCCTCTAACAAATTCGCACTAAGAAATCTAGAAATGTATGGTTTCCGTAAGCAAGTTTTTGTTAAAGATTACCTTTGGTTTAATACTTATCATAATAGGGTATTAAAAGTGCTCGGTAAAATAGATATTGCTAACAAAGTCATAACAGGATTTAAAAATGAATAAAGAAGAAATTACAATTGTTATTGGTGGCGACGTATATCCTAGAGGAAAAGTAGAGTCTTACTTCATAAATAGTGATGTTTCTGCGATATTTAATGATGTTTTGCCAGTGTTGCAAGATGCAGATTATACGGTCGTCAATCTAGAATGCCCTTTAACCGATGTGGCAACTCCTATTTTAAAAGATGGAGCGGCTTTGCGAGCAGCAACAAAAACCGTCAATGGACTAAAAGAATCTGGCATTGATGCCGTAAATCTTTCTAATAATCATATTCTAGATCATGGAGCACAAGGGATTGATTCGACCTTAAAAATATTGGCCAGCCATAAGATTGCAAATTTTGGAGCTGGTAAAAATTTAGAAGAGGCAGCAAAATCACATATTGTGACTATTAAAGGAAAAACAATTGCATTTATAGGTGTTGCAGAGCATGAGTTTACCATAGCTTCAGAGACGTCGCATGGTGCCAATCCATTAAACGTGCCCAACAATGTAAGAGCAATTAGAGCCTTAAGAGAACACGTAGATTATATCATTATGCTCTACCATGGTGGCAAAGAGCATTATGCCTATCCAACTCCAAATCATCAAAATAGGTCTCGTTTTTTTATAGAAGAGGGTGTCGATGCTGTAATCTCACAGCACTCGCACGTTGCAGGAACTTATGAGGAGTATTTAGGGAAATTGATTGTTTACGGACAAGGCAATTTAATATTCGAAAAAATGTCTAGAAATTACGACACCTGGTTTGAAGGTTTTATAGTGGAATTGAAATTAAATGCTGATAAAATAGATTTTAATTTTATTCCTTTTCAGCAATCTAAGAATAGTATTGGAGCTAAAAAAATGTCAGAGAAAGACACAAAACTGATGTTAGCAGAATTAGAAAAGCGTTCTTTAAAACTTAAAGACCCAAATTTTGTCAACGAAGAATGGCGCAAACTATGTATAAAAGATATTGCACTTTACAAAAGCCGTTTGCATGGTCATAATCGCATCTTACGCGTACTCAATAGAAAGATAAATTTCTCTAAGTGGTTTTATCCAAAATGGAAAGGTTTAATGATGCGTAACGTTATAGAATGTGAAACGCACAGAGAAGGTCTAGAAACATTGTGGAATGATAAAAACAGCAAATTTTGATTTCAATCTTTAAACAAAGAAATAGAGCGGCTATACATGCTCGGTTATTCCAATTGAATAAATCATGGAAAACCAAACGAAGAATAGTAGTTTTTGAGAGTGATGATTGGGGTGCAATCCGCACGTCCAACTTCCAATCTTATAATAAGTTAAAAGCACAAGGTTATGACGTAGATAAGTCATTATATATGTTAGATGCCCTAGAACGCGATTCGGATTTAACTGCTTTATATGAAACACTAAAAAAACATAAAAACAATGCAGGAATAAGTCCAAAATTTACAGCAAATATTATTACAGCCAATCCTGATTTTCTAAAAATTAAGGAAAATAATTATGCTTCTTATACCTATGAATCTGTGGTACAGACTTGTGAAGCCTCTACCTCTAGTAAAAATGTAATTCCATTATGGCTCGAAGGCATAAGGAATAATGTTTTTACACCTCAGTTACATGGAAGAGAGCATGTTAGGAATTGGGAGTGGATGAATAAACTGCAACAAGGTAATAAAGAAACCATAACTACATTTGAAATGAATATGTGTGGCGTTCCAAAAGCAGTATCCAAAGATAATTTAGGTTTTTTTAGTCCAGTTTATATACATGATGATATTTTAAAAGAAAACAATATCAATTTAGAGGAACTTATTGTTGAAGGAAGCGAATTATTTACTGATATTTTTGGTTTTGAATCAAAATCGACAGTTGCACCTAATGTAGCTTGGACGAGTACAACAGAATCTATTTGGAGCAAATGTAATATTGATTTTATACAAGGGGGTTTTTTACAAGAATTGCATAGTGGTAAAGGTGTGAAATATATTCCACGATATTTAGGAGAGAAAAACAAATTTAATCAAATTTATTTGGTAAGAAATTGTACGTTTGAACCTGGTAAATCCTCTAATGAGAATTATTGGACAAATACGTATAAAGAAATTAAGCGTGCATTTTTATTAAACACACCTGCTTTAATATCTACACATAGGGTTAACTATATTGGGGCAATAAAAGAAACTAATAGAACCCATGGTTTAAAACAATTAGAGGCGCTTTTAACGGCACTAATTTCTGAATTCCCAGATGTAGAATTTATGAGTAGCGAACAATTAGGAAATACAATAAATAAATCGAAATACAATGGTTAAAATAGAGAGTTCTAGGCATCTTTATCAGTCTCCTAAATATATAAGTGATAATAAAATATATGATAATTTCGAAGAGGCACTAGTTGCAGCGCCAAAAGATTTAACGATTGATCATGCTGCTATTTCATCATTTTTATCTTTCGGTTATGTAACAGGAGATAGAACTATTTTCAATCAAATTAAACGACTTCCTTGGCTATCGAAAGGTGAGAACGATAAAATTGAAATTATGCCAGTTCCGAATCATGAGTCATATTCTTCTGATTACAAAACATTAGCTATAAAATTCTACGATTTAATATTAGAAGAAGTTAGAATTGCAATTAAGGGTTTTGATAATGTATATGTATTACTTTCTGGTGGTTTGGATAGTAGAATAGTAGCAGGTATTGTTAGTGATCTTTATAAAGAGGGAATTATAAAATATAAACCTATTAGTGTTACTTGGGGACTAGATAATTCAAGAGATGTTGTTTATGGAAAAAAGATGGCTGAGATGCTAGATTTTGAATGGCAATATATTCCAATAACTCCTGATAATGTGCTTGAAAACATTTCAATAGCAGGTAAAGATTTAGGTCTAATTCATTCACCTGAACTATTACATAATATGAACTGGTTGAATGCTAATACGAAGAAAAACTCTATAGTTTTAGCTGGAAGCTATGGTGATTCAATAGGTAGGGGGGAGTTTAGCGGTGTGCACTTGTTAGATTTGAAAAAACCAAAACCTAAGGATAATTTTAATTTGCTAGTAGACGAAATTAAAAAAGTTAGTTTTCCTATTGTGGAAGAAGATATAAATAATTTATTTCAAAGGTCGAAATCAAAGTATGATTATGCTCGTTATGAGTGTTTTCAACAAGGTTATAGAATGAGAAATGGATTATCACACGCTTTATCTATCGTGAATAAAAAATCTAGAATCTATCAAGTTTTTACCTGTCCGAATGTTTATGGTTTCATATGGTCACTTCACCCTTCCTATCGAGGAGATGAAATTTACGAAAACTTATTAGAAATTTATTTCCCTCAATTAGCTAGGGTCCCTTGGGCCAGAACGAACAAAGCACTCGCTGGAAAAACAATAGGTGAAAGAAAAGATTTAAGAAAAGAGTACCATTTGTATACCCAATGGTCGAAAAGGGAACTTCGTTATAAATTAGAGAAAATTATCGATATTGATTGGTTTGTAAAGACCAAAATATTTAATAAAAAGGGGCTTGTTCAACTAAGAGAAAATGTAAGAAATAGTGAATCGAGAGTTGGAAGAACCAATGAATTTTGGCTTTGGTTAGCTGGCATGAAATCACTTCATGACTTTTCCATTAGCATTGGTAAAACTATTTCATATGAAGTTTCAAGGGGTTCTAACCTGAAAGGTTTAGAGAGAGAAGAAAATAAAAGTTTTAATGATTTTATTCTCAAACATGTAAGTAAAAGTGGGGTCTTAACTAGATTAGGAAAAAAGATAAGAAAGCTTAAACGTGATTTTAAGTTGGAAAGAACTAAGAAACGATTTATTAAAAAATTTCCAACAAAGGATATAAATTATTAATTAAAATGTTTTTTAAAACAATAATTTTAGTTCCAAATCCAAACCTTTCAGGTGGTGTAAGTAATTATTATCAAGTTGCAGAAAAATACTTTTCTGAGAATGTTAAATATGTTTATTTTAATAGTAAATACCCCACTGGTTTTTTAAAATTAATACTTAATATTTTATATTTATTAAAAACGATATTAATAATTGGTTTCTGTTTTCCTAAAAAAGTGGTTGTAAATCCATCATTAAATAAAGTAGCATTTATTAGAGATGGACTATTAGTATTATATTCATTGCTTTTTTTAAAAGAGACAATAGTTTTTTGGAGAGGGTGGAATCCAGACAATGAAAGTATTTTTCAAAATAAGTTTCTATATAAATTATTTAAACTTTCTTATAAGAAAGCTAATAAAAACATTGTACTAAATAGTCATGTAAAACAAAAATTAGTAAAACTAGGAATATGTGAAAGTCGTATTTATTTAACAAATACCTTAGTAGATGATTCTTACTTAGCGATTAATACAAATTTTAATGAAGATAGCTTTAATATATTATTCCTCACGCGTATAGAGAAATACAAAGGTATTTATGAAACTCTAGAAATATTCAAACAACTTAATTTTAAAAATGCTGAGTTACATATTGCAGGTGATGGTAATGAGTTAGAAAATGTTAAAAAGAAGGTAATACAAGAAAAAATAAATAACGTTAAATTTTTTGGACATATAACGGGAAAGGAAAAAGTTAATGTATTTAAAAATGCAGACGTTTATTTATTTCCTTCATATAACGAAGGCATGCCAAATAGTGTTTTGGAAGCTATGGGTATAGGTTTGCCTGTGGTTTGTACAAACGTAGGAGCATTAAAAGATTTTTTTATTGATGGTGAAATGGGGTTCAAAAATGATTTACCAATTAATATAAATACTTTTGCAGATAATCTAAAATCTCTTTATTTGAACGAGGATTTAAAACGAACTATTTCCAGAAATAATAAGAATTTTGCTCAAAACACATTTTTAGCATCCAATTCAATTAAAAAATTAGAAAAATTATTAAATACGTAATATTAGCATGGAACAAATATTTATTCTTGGAGTAAGTCGAACGGGTTCTAAATTTTATATGCAACTTTTAAATTCTCATAAAGATATTTTTATTTCACCAGAATTAATTTTTAGGCACCCAATAAAAAAAGATTTCCACGCACTTCTTGAAGTATCTATTAAAGAGGGTGATTCCGTAGAAAAAATTGTAGATAAGTTGTTTAATTTTAAAGAACGTCTTCCATTTACAAGAACCATAACTAAAATAGGGAAGAAAAAACTTATTGAAGGTTTGTCATTGCTAAAGGAATTAACACCATATTCAATATTTGATTGCTTTATAAAACTTTCTGCCCTTCATGAAACTAAGTCAATTTATGGAGCAAAATTCCCAGTGCATTTTAGATATTCGGAAGAATTAATAGACAATTTTAAAGACTCAAAAATTTTCTTTTTAACACGAGATCCTAGGGCTATTTATGTGTCAGATGTAAAAAAAAAGAAGAAAGAATCTAAAGGTGAGTACTATAGATTTAAAGTTAAATATTTAATTAGGTTCTTTGTGTTGTTTTATACCATCATAGAATGGAGAATGAGTCTCAAGGTTTATGAAAAATGTATGAGGAAGTATTCAACTAATAGGTTTAAACTCATGAAATATGAGAACGTTATTCACGAAAACAAATCTGTGATTAATGATATAGCAGCATTTATAAATTGTTCTGTTGATGATTTAAATTTAGATGAGATAAAAATTGTAGATTCTAGTTATGAAGGCGGAATATCAGCAGATAGGTGGAAAGAAAGCATAAATAGTTTAGAGAAGTTTGTATTTAAATTATTAATCGGTCGTAAAATGAAGAAGTATGGATATTAAAAAATCTTTTAAAGCACTTAAGTCTTATTGTGAAGCTGAAGACTTTAAAGGTTGGGATCCTTATGACGGTTTAAACTCTAAAGTGTTTCAAGCGTTACCGTTAAAGCATTGGGATTTAGGTAGAGCCATATGGATTCAAATATTTAAGCATAGTCCAATAAACTTTAGGAGGTTATTACTAGTTCCAAAAGAACATAATGCAAAAGGTGTTGCATTATTTTTATTAGGTTATTGTAAACTTTACAAGTTAGCTCAAAGTGGGTGTGAAAATTTTGGGACAAAAGAACAATTATTTATCAAGGTAAAAGAAATAACTTCGTTGTTGTTAAGTCTTAAATCAACTGGTTATTCAGGCTCATGTTGGGGATATAATTTTGACTGGCAAGCAAGACGCTTGTTCTTGTTTAAAAAGCATACACCAACCGTTGTGGCTACTTGTTTTAGCGTCGAGGCTCTAATAGAAAGCTATGAAATTACAAAAGATGAAGCCGTTTTAAAGGAAACATTAAGTGCTGCTAATTTTGTTGTAAATGATTTATCAAGAACACCACATGGCAACGGTTTTTTCTTTTCTTATAGTGTGAAGGATGGTAATAATACCGTAATTAACGCGTCGCTTTTAGGGGCTAAAATATTGAGTTATTCTTATAAGTATACTAAAAATGAAGAACATCTCAAACTCGCAAAAAAAGCTATTATAACCGCTTGTGAACTACAAAAAGAAGATGGCTCATGGATTTACGGGCTTTTACCCATACAATATAGGATAGATAGTTTTCATACCGGGTTTAATTTGGATGCTATTAAAACATACCAAGATAATACACAAGACATTACTTTTCAGAAATACATTGATAAAGGATTATATTTTTACATCAATAATTTTTTTGAAGCCAATGGTATGCCCAAGTATTACCATAATAAAACCTACCCAATAGATATACATTGTCCTGCGCAAATTATAGTGACGCTATCAAAATTAAACGTATTTAAGAGTAACAAGCCCCTATTAGATGATGTCTTGAATTGGACCATAGATAACATGCAACATAAAAAAGGCTACTTTTATTATCAATTAAAAAAAACAATGAGTTCAAAAATATCTTATATGAGATGGAGTAACGCTTTTATGTTTAATGCTATGTCACATTATTTTTTAGAATCTGAAATTACTGCTATCAATGAAGTCTAGCTTGTTAAATGGCGTAAAAACGTATGTGCCCCAATCACCAGAAGAGTTGATGTGTTATGCTATGAAGCATCATAAAATCATGATCGCAGTTAATGCAGAAAAGATACTGCATGCCACCGATAATAGTCGCATTATTATAAATAGAAACCTAGGCTACCCTGATGGTATCGGTGCAGTTTGGGCCCTACGAAATAAAGGGGTTAAAAATGTTATAAAAATCCCTGGGTGTGAACTCTGGTTAGATATAATAAAACAAAATTATAAATCAAAAACTTTTTACTTAATTGGAGGGAAGCAGAAAGTTTTAGATCAAACGGTTTTAAATTTAAAGACTGAATATCCAGGTATTAAAATACTAAATTATAGAAATGGATATATTAAAACTGAAGATGAAGAACTTACATTAATAGAAGATATAATTACCCATAAGCCAGATGTTGTTTTTGTTGCTATGGGATCTCCAAAACAAGAAGTTCTAATGGAAAAATTACATCAAAAACACAAAGCAACCTACCAAGGACTGGGGGGTAGCTTTGATGTCTATACAGGTGCCGTGAAAAGAGCACCTAATTGGTGGGTAAAAAATAATCTTGAATGGGCTTTTAGATTATTTAAAGAACCTTCAAGAATAAAACGTCAAATACATTTAATTCGTTTTTATATTTTATTACAATTCAATGCGTATTAAAAGATAAAACAGGTAGTTTTGCTT
>Ga0115004_10001222_pt1 | contig 20876 bp, 16 predicted proteins | sample ArcticOcean_MG_C_10_FD_88737 | JGI IMG/M metagenome (GOLD analysis project Ga0115004, IMG submission 88737) | Marine microbial communities from western Arctic Ocean - ArcticOcean_MG_CB11_90 | ecosystem: Environmental > Aquatic > Marine > Oceanic | place: Arctic Ocean: Canada Basin | collected... | reverse complement strand
CCTCGCCATTTCTTCAGGCTTTTTGCTGACACCAGAAAATACGACTTTGGATGGATCGCCGCCAGCGGCGACTACCCGTTCCAGCTCACCACCCGAGACAATATCGAACCCTGCGCCTAGTTTCGCCAGTATACTGAGTACCGCTAGATTGGAATTGGCCTTTACCGCGTAGCAAATCAAGTGCTTGGCACCTTCAAGCGCTTGTCGGTATTCCATGAAGGCATCTTCCAGTGCCGATCGGGAATAAATATAGCAAGGCGTACCGTGGGCGGCAGCGATCGCTCTGACGGCAACATTTTCCGCGTACAGGCTGCCCTCACGATAAGTAAAATAGTTCATTGGTTAGCCTCGGCTCAGGACGCTTTGTTCTTCTGCTCGGCGCCGTCTATCGGTGCGGCGGGTGGGCGAGGGGCTTCCTCGGACGGCATATATAGCGCCCCTGTCTGCCCACACCCGCCGAGGACGCCAATGGTGAGTGCGATTAGCATGAAGATATGGGGATAAGGCATACGAAACTCCAGTTTATAATGGGGTAAATTATACCGTCTGCTAGTAAGCGGCGCGAACAGCCCTTACCATTGAATTGTGCACACTCTGGCGGAACACGTTTTGTTGACTCGCCTCACAAAGGAGGTAATGCCTATTCGTTCATTGTTGAACGATTGCGCACGGCGACCATGCCTTGAGGTGTTTTATTGGCGCATGGCGCTCGGTGGGTGTCTCTGGTTCTGCCATGGCGGCCTTCTGTAGCGCTTTGGCAGGCGTTGCCGAAGTGGCCCCCTCGCGCCAGTGGTGGTTTGGAGCAAGGACGCCTTGGTAGCGGTTGAGATTGACTCTGGGCGTTGTGCCCGGTATCAATTCGCCCTCTAAAGGTATTGTGTAAAAGCGCTAACAGCTAGATAACGCTGAGGATGGCGGGGCGGTTGCTGTAAACTGGACCTAGGTTTTATCGCAAGAAACGCTGGCGCTCAGGTCCAAATCGTCTTTTCCTGTACTTTCTATGCGGTAGCTTTTCTGCCAACAATATAAAATAGAAAATCCTTGGTGTTAAGTGAGGTGTCCTTGTCGAATAATCTAAACGTTTTCAGTACTCTGCTGACAATCTTTTTTAAAAATTTATGCCTGCGCAATAGGATTTCGAATGAGAGGCCTATAGGATATATTCTTTTCCCCCACTTTTTGTCTAATATCGTTAATCCCATACTTTCGAGATAATCTTCAAGAGATTTTTCTGAAAAGTAAAAAAGATGTGCTATCGATAGATGCTGACCTTTAGTCCCAAATAATTTCGAGTGTACAGTGAAAATGTTGGGAACTTCAATGACTATTATGCCGTGTTCAGCTAACACGTGGTCTTTGATCGTATTAATAAATTCAGTCGGTCTGGGAACGTGCTCCAGAACATTGAACAGTGCGACGACATCGCATTTCTTTTGAAAATCTATATTTTTAAGATCTATTTCTTCGTGAACAGTCAGGCCTAGGTGTTCTCTGCCATAAGTCACCGCACCTTTGTTTAGCTCAGCCCCAGCAGGATCAAACCCTGATTTTCGTGCTTCATCTAAAAACAGTCCTCCGCTACAGCCCACCTCAAAAATTTTACCCTCAGATTTAAATTGTTTGATTTGATCCAGCCGCCATTGTGCTGTTTTTCGTCGACCGTTTTCGTTTTTTAAGTAATTCGCAACATACTTTTTATGGTCAGCGTAGTTCATTTCTATCTGTGGATTTGAAAAAGTAATTTGGCAGTTTTTGCAGGTTACGATATTAGAATGATTTTTGACTCTTTTATAGAGCATTATGAAATCACTCGCGCCACATAATGCGCAAGATTCAAGTGTGGTTTCTTTGCTGGCCATGTTTCCGCCCCCTTCACAAGCGCATTATTTTATCAAGGTATAGAAAATTAAAGAAAAACACTTTTTTAGTAGTAAAGGTGGCGGCCATAAACTAACCGCAGAAAATATTCAGGCGTGCTTGCACTAGCGTGGATTTTCTAGCCCAAAATTTAGAAATTTATTCTTCTAATATATTTGACGGTAGCATTAGAAAATTTAAATATCAATATATTTTATGCGGCCGTGGGATTGATTAAAACAGCGCGGATTTGCGGCGCCGCAGCCATCACTAAATTTGTGTAGCTGCCTATTATTAACCCAAACGGTGGGTGAGGATAGGCAGATTATGGACAAGAAAGAACTACAGGCAAACGCTCAAGCGGCGCCAAGAAACTCCAGACTGAGAGTGACCTCAATCAGTCCCGGATCAGGTCTGATCGTCTCGTAACTGACTACGATACTGCATTCGGCAGGAAGATCTTCAATATGTCGATGGCTGAGGTTGAAGCCATAGTAGAGTCAGGCTGCGTACGAAATGATATGAGACTGCCCCACTAACTGTATAGACCCCGTGATTCATATTAGTCTAGAGGAGCTAATGAGCCATAGCATCAATAATGGAAGACAAAGACCTGCAGAACATGGTTGGCAAGGCGGCTGGCGAGATATCGGTAATGTTTGTCTGTATTCATTCCTCGGTTCTTCAAATTTTAAAGATTAGTTTGGCAATACCCTTTTGTCAGTCCTATACCTGTAAAATCATATTGGAGGTTCCAGTGGCAGGCTTTCATATAGCGGTTTTTGGACTGGTTCTAGCTTCATCTTGTACCGTTGCACAATCGGCGGGAAGAGCGGAACTTGAAGAGGTGCTCGTTACTGCACCAGATCCTCCAGCGCGCTATTATTCTGCGGCCATTAAATAGCGGAACCTAAAACTGATACGCTGGTCTTCAATTCGAATTAAAAAAATGTCAAGCTGTCACTGCCGAGGTTTAAGCATATTGACGGCAAGTTTGTGCAGGCGTTTTACTGCAGTGCTACGCTATTGCTCTGCATATCGCCGGCGGTAATTCGTCAACGGAGGTTAGGCCCTAAACTTGAGAAAGGCGGTAAAGCTTGCTCCAACAACGCGTCACCGAAAAGAGGCTAGGCAGCACATTTATTAACGAGCTAGAGGTACCACTGACATGATAAAAAAATTAATTGTATTCGGTCTAGTGCTGTCAGTCGGTGTTTATATTGGCTTTCAACTACCCCGAGGTGCGGGTCTTATAGTCGCGCTAACGAGCGTCGGAAGCAATAATGAGTCGAACTACACGCGCTTAAAATCAAATCAGGCGTTAATCGACTTCAAGGCTATGTTCGACCGTACGCATCAGATGGTGTTGGATGAAGCGCAAACCCAGCAAGAGGCTATAGAAGGCATGCGCTGGCTACTGCGGGTAATGGCGATGAGCGCCGAAGTTGCTGCTGACGGTAATCCGCGTTATCCACATTTTCAGCAGATGGATACGCTAGCACGCAAGGTCGGCGGGGATAATCCGGACGCCGAATATCACAACGTTCAGATTGATGGGCAATACGATTATATTATCACCGGGACCAGAGGGACTGTTCCCTATATCGGGTTTACGATTACAGGTGGCAAGGGTATGACCCCGCGTCGCCAAGTCGGCTATATCAATGACCTCGAGTTGAACGTCGGTGATCAAGGGAACTTCACATTACTGCTGACCAAGGAGAAACCCGATCTCGATGCCTATGGCAACTCGGCCGGCCCCGCTAACTGGATACAAATACCCGAAGATGCCTCTGGTATTTTGGTGAGAGAATACATTGCCGATCGCAGTACTGAAGTCCTACCGACACTTTCCATCGAAATACTCGGCGAACAGCCCCCATTTGTGCCGCCCACCGATGATGATATTGCCAACGCTTTGATCGGCACCAGTTATGCTTTTTTAAAGCTTTCAACGCTACATAAGTATGTGCTTCCGGAATTACTGGAGGAAAAAAACAGGTTTATCCAGACCACGTCTGAATCACTTGGTGGCGCCATCAGTAGTGCAGATAATTTATACATGGTGGGAAGTTATCAACTGGCGCAAGACGAAGCGCTGGTTGTTCGGGTAGAGCCGCCGCAATCGCGTTATTGGAATTTTACGCTGGAATCTCGTTGGCATGAAACAACCGATTATTTGCATCGTCCCGTATCGTTAACGCTAGAAGAGGTGACTTATGAAGACGATGGCAAGGTTGAATTTGTTATTGCTCATCAAAATCCCGAGCATTCAAACTGGCTAGACACCAGTGGTCAAGAGTTTGGATTTATGACTTTTCGATGGTTAGGCAGTAAAGGCGATAATATTCCGATGCCGGATGTCGAAGTAGTGAAGCTTAGTGATTTGTAGACCGTGTCGCCTCTAGTTTCGATAGCCCGTATTCCAGAGGAGACCTAGCGTATTGGCGCTAGCGGTGAAGCTGGGGATTACCACTAGGATTAGGCATTTACCACTTCAGCGGGTCCGTACCAGATTAAAACGTCAAGGTCAGTCTAAAGGCGACCATTGACGGTCCGGATACAACTCAACAACAGGCGCATATAGCCACTCGTCGCGATAGGCTTTGCGTGTAAGGTATTGCACCAATTTTTCATCATCTAGCGTCCGCGCCTCAATAGCCGTGACAAGCGCCTGCTGCGCCTGCGTCAAATCAGCAAAACGGTGGCCCAGCAATTCACTTATTTCCGCACGCTCGGTGGTGTTCAAGGTGGCACTAAACCGCAAACGCCGGTCTAGACATTCCATAAGCCTTGCTGCGTCTTGGGCTCTTGAATGGGCAAATGCATCGTCAATCCGGGGCAAAACATCGTGCCGCAAACTATGGGCGGCTGTGCTCACGAGCAGATCGACCGGTGCCGTCGTGGTTGGCATTTCCGGACGCTCAATGCGTATGCCCATCGCATCGGCAATGCCTTCACAGGTGGCTCGGTCTGTAACATAGCGATAACACAGATACCACGCGAGCGGCTCCTGCTGCGGCGGTTTGGAGCACACTGCGTGAATTCCTACCATGCCCCGTACGTTTTGCTGAATGCGGTAATACTGCGCTGAGAAACGCTGATAGGGTAAACCCGATTCCTGCTCGTATAATTTGAACAGCCCGTCAAGACCACCGCAGGGGTTCCAGAACTCCCGTACACAGATATTTCCCAGATCCTCCATTGGGTCGCCCCAGTGACCCCACTCCCAGTCAACGACTACGCTGACTTTATTCTGCTGAAACATAAAATTAACGGGGCCGGTGTCGCCCTGAACCAAGGCCATTTGCGGCACCTGCTGCGGCACGTATCGCCGCAGCCACTGCACCGCATAAGTCATTAGTGGATCAGTGTAGTTGTGCAGGAAGCGTTTAAAATTGCGCAGTTGTAGATCTAGGTCTCCCAGCGCCAGTTCTGCCGCGGTCTGCGGTTTTGCTCCCAACACCTTATTAAGTCCAAGCGTGTCGGTATTTAGCCGGTGCAAGCGCGCTATGATTTTGATGAAGTCGTGCATGATCGCCCGCTGGCGTGCTGTGTCTTCCAACTTATCAATGTCAGAGCGGCCCGGATCACGCGCAAGCAATGCAGCGCAGTGGTCATCACTCCACGCATAAAGCTTTGGCGCCGGAATATCAGTGCCGTCAAGCGCCTGACAGATCATAGCTTCTTTATACAGTGATGTTGCGCTTCCTTTAACCGGGTTTCGGTCTAGGCGGAGAAACCCTTCCGTCACGTTGCCGTTGGGTGCCGTGATGTCCACGACCCACGCTTCGCGCCGCGCAAGGTGTCGTTCCAAACGTGTAATAGAACCACCGCCGCTTTGTTCTACCCATTCATAGAGACCATGGGGTAAGTCGTGAAAAAATTTACTCATGCTTTAGTACCGCTCTCCATCAGGCTTTGACCTGCTTATAGCCCGATGCGTGTAGCAAGAACAAGCCGTTGTCGGAAAATATGTTGCAGCGACCAAGTTGTTAGTCTAATGCACGCACAAACAGGTCCAATAAGTCTCATCAGGCCAAGAGATATCTGATGGCGCTGTTTTTTGTGCATAGATAGCTTTAGCATCTCCAACGTAAGCGCTGTCGTTAACTATTGGCAAATTCGAAGCTTAATTCTGGTAACTTCAGAACATAATCGCTATATTTTGTTGGCCTACTAACGGCGCTAGCCTTGTCTCTTTTTTAATTAACGTGTGCTTACTATGAAAACACTTGCCGAACGATTCCCTCGCCCCAATTTAGTCAAACGAATTAATTTAATGGCCGACACCGTCGGCGGAGCGGCTGAATTAATCAGCCTCGACGCGAATGAAATGATCGAGGCCAGCCGCCGTGTTACTGGATTAAGTGATTTTGGCGATCGTATCGATGGTGATTGGCAAGGCCGGCTGAAAGGCTTGGTCGCAAGCCTGGACGCTGAAGCCGATTTAAATGTTATGGGCCGACTTCAAGTGCGACAGGAGATTTTGCGCTGCTTGCAAAGTCGATTATATCTCACTAAAAAAATCACCGATCAGCCTGAAATTCTAAATGAGGAAATTCTCGAACCGTTCATTATCACCGGCACTGGGCGTTCGGGCACCACAATTACACTTGAGCTGCTCAGTCAGGATGCAGACTCACTGGCACCAATCGCATGGAAGGCATTTCATCCCACCGATGACTTAGGTGATAAAGAAACCTTGTTGCAGCTTACCGAATGTGAGCAAGACTTATGGCTGGACGTCTGCCCGCAGATGACCGCCATGCACGAGTTGCGTTCGGACATTCCGGATGAGTGCATCGGCGTCCAGAAGCCCTCTTTTGGTGGGATGCTATGGTGGGTGCTTCATGACGTACAGACGTTTCCAATGGATCCTGAGGCGGCGATGAAATACCAAAAAGTCGTTATGCAGGCGATGCAGTTCGAACATCGACAAAAACACGTAGCTAATAAAATACCGCACTGGGTATTAAAAACACCTACGTACCTGCCAATGCTTGATTTAGTGTTCTCGATGTATCCCGACGCGTGGATAATTCTGAACCACAGAGATCCATTAAAAACAGTGCCCTCTGGCATGTCGACTTTTGCCGCCACACGATACATGCGCAGCGATAGAGAGGGGTCAGAGCAGTTGCTAGAGATAGCCGGTAACGCCAGAAATGACATGATGCTAGACGTACATCGCAGGCGGGAGGCCGGGGAGCTGCCAGAGCGTTTCATCGACCTGCATTTTAGTGATTTAATGGAGGATCCGGTTAAAGCATTAGAGGCGGTATATCGCCAGTCCGGCAAGACCTTTAGTAACGATCATCAACATGCGATCAAGGACTACCTAACGGAGAAGCCAAAAGGAAAATATGGTAAACATAAGTATTTGCCCGAAGACTGGGGCATGGACACTGAAACACTAAAGCAGCAAGCTCAGGATTATATGCAAGCGTATCATGTGCAGAAAGAGTCATAGGTACAATCGAGGGGACGGTGTCTTTGATCTCTTAAACCTGAAAAATGCGTCTAAGTAAATTCTGGTACGGTCTTGAATTTATTAAGTATAGGGCAAATAAAAGGGCTATCGTGAGGAGGTCTTCTTATGGATACGAGCCACAAGGCCTGAAAAGCTAGCGGACAGCGGGTCGATCACTGTGAAAACCTACGGGCCTCAGTCATCGAACAATTCACACCCGCCCCTTGCTGAGCTGTCTAACGCACAGAGGCGAGCCAGACTTTTGGAGTGGCTTCCTTGCTGATCGTATGCGGTTGAACTGGATTTCTTGCCAGCGAAAAGTGGTAATGTCTCAGGTGGAGCCCTGGGGGTGGCGTGAGTAACGGGAGGGTCGGAAGATCCTATTATTTCTCGCGCAGATGAGCCAGAATTCTATCGATGACGTTCTGGCCCTCTATGCAGGCGATTATTCGTAGCGACAGAAAAATGAGAAGCGCGACAAACAAGGGCCGCGGTTTTAGCTCAGATACTGCCGAGTAAGCCTGCACGAGGTGGACAATCGTGCCCCGCAATCTTCGGGCTGGAGTGGTAATACAGAGTCGAGGAAAGAAGATCAAGGACACAGCCCCCTCGATTGTTGGTGAAACGAACGCTGGCCCTAAAACAACATCACGGGATCCCATTCACCACCAAAAGATTGGGTGTTTGCCCAAATTTTGTGCGTTTCATCTTTCAGGTCGCGCACCTTGACCGGTTTTATCTGATTATTACGGAATTCAAATGCTGTGATCTGTTCTGTTTCGAAATCAATTACCGAAAACCCTGGCCAGTGTTCGCCTTTTAAAGTGCCCGCGTTGATAAGCGTTAGCTCTTCAAAGTGAATTAAAGTGCGAAAATGCATATGGCCATTGATGACATACTTGTATGTGCCTGCGAGAATTATGTCATCCAAGAGATGGCTCCTTTCGATCGGCATGCTCTCTGTTCCAGGCCAAACCTTCCGCAGATCATCATCTGCGACTCCATGGCACAGCAGAAGCTTGCCTTTAATAGTGTCCAGTGTCACCTGGCGCGGAAGTGATACCAAGTAGGACAGTGAGTCTTCCGATAGATCAGTGGTAAGATGTGCGTGCTCGATCTGTCGGGCCTTGCCTTCGATTATCCATCGATCATGGTTACCTCGTACCGTATATGTCGCAGCGCTATGTAGCAGTCTGATGCTCTCGTTGGGACAACCCAAGCCATCAACGATGTCACCGGTACACACGGTCGCGTCTACATTCAAAGATTGTAGGTACTTGAGCGCCGACGACAACCGGCGATGCTCCGCATGAACATCCCCAATAACGCCAAGTTTTCTAATGCTTCCTGCGGGATTCATATTTACCTCGCTTAGACAACAGGATCAGCGGCTTGTGACCCTTCAAATTAACTGGTTGCTTCGAATACAGATAGCACTGCCTCAACCTCTAACAGTATCGCGTCTAACCTGGGGTCGTTTGTCTCAACTTCCCTCAACCTATCTGCGGCAGAGTAATTCGCAACACGCTTTACGCACGGCTGGCCTAGTCAAGGTAGGCAATGACCTCGCTTAGTCCCGAAATAGTATTGATGGCAGCAGGAAAGTCTTTGCTTGAGTTCATCTCGCCCGGAAACGCTAGGGTCATAATTCCAGCATCACACGCAGATTTGACACCACTAGGACTATCTTCAATAGCAATCACTTCGTTCACGGTGATGTCCAGCGACGCCATCACCTTTTCATAGATTTCAGGGCTAGGCTTCGGGTTCTCCACGAAAGTTGAATTCGTAGTTTTCACTAATGATTGAACCAATAAGTCATTGTGCAAAGAGTCAGTAATTGCGTCGATGTTATCTTGGCTGGTGGTAGTAGCCCATGCGAGCTTCACGTTTCGCTTCAAACAAAACTGTATCAACTCATCGGCCCCCTCTCTGAGCTTGAGGCCTCGTTCACGAATGAGCGCATTGAAAACACGAGTCTTATCGAGATGTACGTTAACTATTTGCTCATCGGTTAATCGACTCCCATCCTCCGTATGAATCATTTTTAGGCGCAGAGGCCCGCCGCTTATTGACAGCGACGCGACGTAATCCTCCCGCTCCCAATGGTAGTCGATATCATTGAGTACCAGCGCAGTATTGTATGCTTGATACTGATACTCGGAGGTTTCAACCAAGGTTCCAATACCGCCAAAAACTATGTGTGTGAACTTCATAAGTCATCTCCAAACAGATTAATCATTTAAGTAGAGTGAGCGTTACAATGCTGAGGCCACAGTCGAAGGACTCTCTAATCCGACATCGCTGCATAGAGGGTCTAATCCCCTTCCTTCTCTAGGGAAAGTTGCGCACATACTTTTGTATAGTGGAATAGCCGCACATAAATCTACCGCGCTAAGGTCGTTCAAATACCCGCAACTCCCTATTCCGCCTCTCGGAAGAGGAGCGACGAGATTGCCGCCACGTTTCTCTATAATTTTTGCATGGGACGCCTCCATGGTATTTTGGTTCTCCAAAATGTCATGCCAAAGGCTTAGACCGAAGTCGCTCATCAGTTTTAGAATTCTGAATAATTCTTGTCCGGTTATCCAGCCCGCTTGATGACTCAGATAGGCACCTAGCCCCATGCCGATTGCAACTGCATGGCCATGCAAAAGCCCTGCTTCTATCTCGAAACCCGGAGACCATGTGTGCCCATACGCATGAGGCCTGCACTGATGGGTCTCGTACAAGTTATCATATTCGGCTTCGATATAAGACTTAAGGGCTCCTCCAAGAATCGCTTGCGACTGCGCCTGAAGGTCATCATTGTCATCACAGCCCCGAGTTCCAAAGCGCGTAGAAATTAACGCCGCATTCGCCGACTCTAATTGTTCAAATAACCTTAGGTTTTTAACAACAGCCATTTTTATAATCTCAGCGATGCCATGACGCAACCAGCCTTCGCTCAACGATTTAAAGAAGAATCTATCCGTAATTGAAACGACAGGTGGGTGATAAGCACCTAACAAATTTTTGTATCCAAACCCATCACAACACGTGCGCGGTGATGGCCCTGCATCGATGCCCGTGACTATCGAGGTCGACAGCATCACATAGGGTGTATTTCGCCCGTACAATGCTGAGGCTAAACCCCCCGTATCGGATAAAACGCCGCCGCCTATAATCAAAATAGGTTCATTACGTGAAACGCCACAACGTTTAAAATCACCGAGCATACTTTCTACGGTGTCGATGCCCTTATCAATCTCCATGGCCCGGTACACTAATTTTTCAAGATTAATATTATGGTGTTCAAAATACGTGCTGATTTCCTGGCCATAGATTGTTTCGACGTTCTCGTCGATTAAGGAGACGCAGCGGCCCAAAGGTTTGTAGATGTCTCGCAATACGTTATTGCCACAATTTAGAGAATCATCGACGGTTCGGATCGTAGCGAATGTACTAAAGCTCATTACGGCTTCGCTGGTCAGGTTATCGGATGTACTGACCACTGAGCCATCAGATTCTCTGTATCCTGATGTTGGGTATATGGCGTGTGGGTTATCGCTGACCAGCCTTTCACGAAGATCTGAATAGTACGAAACAGTCGCAGCGTCACTAATCGTCGATGTCAGGTAGGTGATTAACTTGATGTCCTTGATATCGTCATCTTCAAGCACACAATCGGCCAATGCTCTCCATTGCCCGATGTCGAGAGCACACTCTCCAGCAGCATTACGAGCACTATCGGCGCGCTGGCTCTCTCCGTTCAAGGATTCAACCAGTTGCGCAAAAAGAGTCAAAAAATGGCCAAGTGCTAAATTTAAGGAGCCACGCAACAGCCGGCTTGGCGCAATCCCCTCCACCGCGCCTAAGCTTGCAAATTGTTGACCAAAATCCTTAGAAAAGACAGGTTGCTCTATTAACTCCGATAGAATGACTTTAAACGACTCGTGTTGGATGAGCCTATCAAGTGCAAGGTGTAGAGGTTCTTTGCGGCTATTGTTTATCGAATAGCTTTGTGAGAAAGAGTGTAGTCGAGAGATTAGATCGCTCATTAAATGCTTCCGGTTGATTTAGTAGTTACGTAATAGTTAAGAGAGATAGGTCACGGAGTTGCGGTACATTTAGCCACCGTCGATTGCCATCTGCACACTTTCTGCGAAATAGTTTTCCAGTGAGATCCCGTGAGCCTCGCACATTTTGACAACGACGCTTCTGGGAGAAAAAGAGCAATATAAACCGGCCTCCAAAAACCATGGAACGCCGTTTGGATCAACTCTGAAATCAAACAGGCCATAGTGACGACACCCAAGCGCCGCATAACATTTTAAGGCCGCACTTTGTACGATCTGGGTGACGGGGTCTTCTTGATCAACAATCCAGGTCAGGTCTAGAGCGGATGCCGGTAACTCCAATAACTCATCTCGATCACGCACCAGCTTGTCGGTGTGCAAGCGGATCGGGCGCTTATTCGCGTGAACCGCATATTCCTCGAGGGGGAGGCACACAAGCCCCTCATTCCTTTGAATAATCCCACAGCGCACCTCTCGTCCTAACTCTATATACTTTTCGATCAGCACCTGATCATGATAGAAATACGCATCAGCAATCGCATCGCTGAGTTGGGCGGCGTCTGTCACTAAGCTCACCCCATGAGAGTTGTCAGAACCTACCGGTTTAACCACCACGGGATACGAGGGCGGTGCTATAGGCCCCGAGGTACACGCTGTCTTTGTAAGAATCTGCGCCTCTGGCACATTGACACCGCATGCCGACACTATACTGCGCGCGAAGACTTTGTTCGCCGATAAATCCATCTGAAGTGGACTATTGCCAACGAATGGTATCTCTAAAATTCTGAATATGGCACGGAACTCTGTCATCCCGCGCAAGCAAAATAGTTGTGGCAGACCGCAGTCGACCTCCATAGACGCAATAATCGCTAATGCCTCTACCGTCTGATATTTCTTCGCGGTCTGCCTATCATGTAAAGACAGAGATTTAGGAAAGCACCAAGCTCCGTCAGTGGAGATGTGAGCATAGGAAAACCGATACAATACGCTTCCAGATAGTGCATTAGCGCAAGCCAATGCATACATTTCTGACAGCTCACAATGGAATGTGTCCGTTGGAGAACCTACAAGCTGTAATATGTGCCGTGGGCGCACGTCTAATCACCACCCTCTTGCACCAACTTACCAATATTAAAGTCAATCCGGAGCCAGCCACGCTGTTCTTGAAGATCCTTCACTAGCAGTGAAGGGATGTGCCAGTGATGAAGCATCAAAAAAGGAAGCGGGTCACGCCAATAGAATACGGAGTCTTTACCCGTCAAGATTGTTTTGACGACTGCTAGCGCATCTCGAGGTGCGCGAAGCTGTTTGGCAAATCGCCACAGTTCATGAAAAAGCCAATACGTTGGCCGGCAGTTTTCTAACGGTTTGAGTGGATAAAAATCCGCCGTGTTACTTAGATTCGCCATGGCGAGTTGCGGCCGATTACTAAACAGGGTTATGGCCGAGTGCGCGCGCGGATTACACTCTATGGCATAAAATTCTCCATCATTACTCGCGCGTATAAAATCAAATGAGGCTTGACCGGTAAATTCCATTGCGCAAACGAAGTGAGTGACCCACTGCTCAATGTCTAACTTCTCGACATGCGAATAGTTAATCTGAAACGCCGACGACTCGCAACAGCAGTACACCGTCAAAACGCCGTTAATAACAGTCCCATGAGTACAGTATTCATCCCCTTCTATAAACTCCTGTAAAATCCACGGATTGTCAGGTGATATGGGTAATGAGTTGGCAAAAGAGGCGGTTTTTTCGGGTGTATCAAGAGGCAATCTGGTGAGGTCTAGCCGGCGTATTGCGTCATACGCAATGCTCTTCAAAATAAACGGTCGTGACTGGCCAGTAAAGTCGAAATCCATCACCTGCTGAGGGTCAGTGATGAGTAGCGTTTTGGGTACGCGAAGTCCTAATTGTTCTGCTTTCTTGGCGAACTTATACTTATCATCGAGATCGACAAGTTTTTCCGGGGCGACATGCACGACGCGGCAGAATGGCTCAAGCGATGGGATAGCGTATGAATCATAAAAGCTGGACAGAGGACTGCACACCGGAACGTATTCATCGACGGCTTCATCCTGAATAATTCTCAATAGCGCTTGCGCGTAACCGGGGTCTTGTGGATTGGGTATGGTATAGAATTTGTTGACAGCAAATGAAAAGCGGTGCCCAGTCGATGCGTACCTCGGCGTTTCAGCCAGAATAACGCGGTGCCCGACCGCATGAAACGCACGCGCGAGTGTAAGCGCCTTCGTCATCTTGCCTCCGCTAATCAAAATCGTCTTGTTGAGTCCAGCCTGTTTATGGCCTTTATTCGCGCCAACAGCCGTTGAGGCTAACACCTCAATTAACCGCACTATCAAAGACGCCAGAACCACCACAAGCGTCACCGGTAAGAGTAACGTCAGCCCGGTCACTACCAGCAGATTCTTCAACGTTATATTCATAGACAATATGTAGCGTCCGGGGCAGTCAAAGAATGCGGATTAACGTAATGCCATCGCGGATAGGCAGAACGACCTGCTCCACTCGCCGATCAGCCGCTACAAACTGATTAAAGGTATCGATTGCCTCTCCATTGGCGCCGATATTTTTACGCGTATAGGGTTCTCCCTGCATGAGCGTGTTGTCGATGACGATTAACCCACCTTTGGTCAGTAAATTGTTGGAGATTACGAAGTCTAAGTAAGCAATATAGCCCGCTTTATCGGCATCAATAAAAATCAGTTCGAATTGGCAGCCTTGGTTCGCGAGTGCCAGCAAAGAGTCTTTTGCCGGGCCAACCTTTATCGCAATTTTCGAGTTATGCGCGGTTGCCTCGAAGCAGCTACGGGCAAAATGAGCTGCATAGGGGTCGATTTCACAGGCGACAAGCTCGCACCCAGCGGGCAAGGCCTCCGCCATGGCTAGCGCGGAATACCCTGTAAAGAGTCCAATCTCCAAAACCGCCTTTGCCTGCGTCGCGTGCACCAGCATCTTTAAAAACTGTCCCTCAATGTGCCCTGAGACCATCTCCTGTTCGAGGCCGAGTGTCGTGTCCCCCTCTTGAAACCGTTTCTGCCAATCCTCCGTTTGTGTGCGTTCCACTAGATTTTTTAAATCGCTGGATTCTTTGGTCGTGATACTACCGATGTAGGAATTCATACCCTGCGCCAGTACGACTGAATCGGACAGCGTCTCGAGAAAAGAAGCATCCAGCTCTTTAATCTGGTCAGCTTGCTTGCCAAGAGACGTGAGCTTGCCTGTTAGGATGTCCCAAGGGGTCACGGGCCTAGCGCTGTTTTTCTGCTTACTCACATTGATGCCTTACTCGCGGGGGGAGGTTGATTGTTGGCGCATGTATCAAGGATGTTATTACGCAGCGTTGTGTACTATTGGATCAAGTAAGCTCCGAATTACTTTGATAATTTGCCGCACTCGATATCTTTGCGAAACGCTCCAATGCGCTTGTGGAACGGGCAGTGGCAGACATCCTTGATGACGATACTGCTGCCAACAGCGGTGTAGGAACTGTCAATCGACCGGCGTTCGCACTCGGGGATGCAGTGCTGTTCGACGAGATGGCAATGCATCGGACCGGTGTCAATAAATCCATGACCCAGACACGCTACGCAATAGAAATGTGGTTCTTCGCCGGTTCTATGTTGCTGCGCCAGCAGGTCCTGTCGGTAATGTCTAATTAACCTGGTTTCTGAACGAAAATCGTTGAAGCACTTGCATGTCTACAGGATAGGTTTTTTGGGAGTTGGAAGTCATGAAAGAGAGGAGCACGGCGCCCTAAGCCGGCGATACTCTCACTGCCATGACTTGTCTGCGCCGAGAACCTCCTTCGTTTGAGCGCGGCAGGCATTTGCTCGGTTTCAAGCGTTACGTCATACACCAGAGATTTCTGTGTGCCATCAGAATAGACCGTGGCGTTATTGATAATCATCTCAGATTCACGCTGCTCCTCACCATCATGTCAGGTTAGTACAGCATTGGGTGGATCTGCAGAAAAGCCATTGGCTCCTTCCTCACGCCAGAATTACGCAAACTCAGAGGCAGTGAGGTAATCATATTCCCGGTAAGGTCTGTCAGTGAAAGCGGAGACATCTCGAGTGAAGGGGATTTACAATGTGGTATCGGAGGTCATTTGGGCTGTTGCTGCCGTTTGTACATACAGCCATTCTGGCTGACTAGGATTGGCATGAGGCACAACCGGATCAACGGGTGACGGATCAAAAAACGGTGTGTCGTTGGATGCGGGCTAAATACTCATTGCGTCGGAATAGAAAATAGAAACGGGGTGTATCGACCGGATTAGTTAGTTCATCTTGGTCAGTGACCCACGCAAATGCTCGAAAATATTGCCAATTGCCCCGACGCTTTGCTCGTGTCACCGGGGAGGCAGTTCATATTCGTTTACTGGTGAATCATTGCTCACAGCGACCGAGACCATGAGATGTTTCACTGTGGATGCTCTTTGCTAGGCCTGAAAATGGCTCTTACTTGTTTCGCACCCAGTTTTCACCATCCTTCACAAAGGTCTTCCCGCCACTCAAGAGCCTCTTGACCGGCGTTCCTTCTTCATACCACCACTGTTGACGCAGAGTTCGCTTACCGTTTGTATAGCGCCAAATCGTTTCTTCCGTTTTCCAACCTTCCATGTCGAAGAGTTCACTGCTAATAATGCCCTCATCGGTGAAATACTCGCGCTTGGCCAGCGCTCCGGCCTTGTAGTGCTGTGTGCGCCGAGCTGTGCCTTTATGATCCAAATCGTCGCGGCGTGTGAGTGTGCCGTTATTGTAGTTCTCCAGAGCGATCACGCCATCTTGCAGATGGACGATTTCTAGCATGGCCTTTGACGCTGCGAGAGCCTTTTTCTCAGTAGCGGTGGTCTTAGCGACTTTCCAAACATCGCTGGTCCAGGAGAAGTCCTCTGGCTTGTCGCTTAAGACCGCCAGCTTCGCGGCCTTGTCAATCTTCAGAGGCAGGCTGGGCTTGCCTTCCAATCCGCTCCATTCGATGGCGATGGCTGTGTAGATTCCGTCATCGGTTAAGTTCACATCTGCGCCAGGGCGAACGGGCTCTCCTGCAAGCGGTTTGCCGTCTTTGAAGATGCGGTAACCGAATGTTTCCCAGTGATTTTCGCCAGGGATGAGTTGTATTCCTCCATTGTGGAGCCGCAAGTGGGGCGCGTCTGGCTGACGTACGATAGCAACATAGATATCCGTCTGACGCTGCCAGAGGAGGGGGCCATTCTTTTCGTCAAAGGATCTCGTCATATATTTAGGCAATTTGGCCGGGTCGCGTTTGTCCGCTGGCAGGAGTCGGGCATCAAGGCTCGTGAGGATGCCGCCCGCTTTTACGGCCAGAGTCTTGGTTCCATATTTTCCACGTGTCAGCCCCACAAAGCTCGTATCTGTTTTGCTCTTGTAGCCGATGACCTCGCGGCGGTAGGTGATGTCGCCGGAGTCTGGGAAACCTTTGGTGGATGTTACTTCGAGCTTCCCAGTCTCTGTCTTTGAGGCCGTTACGGCCATGTGAGCGACGTGGCCTTTCTCTATATCGTAGTTGCTGGCAAAACAAACTTTAGTTCCGTCTGGACTACCTTTGTGTTCTGGATCGTAAGGCTCCGAATTATCACCGACGTCTTCCGGAAAGCAGATTTGCGACCGGGCACGACTGAAAGTCCAGCTGCCACCTGATCGGAGGTCGGCGACACGCCCGTTACTGCACGCCCATCTTCCGCTGAATCCGCAGGGACTTGTATCGCTGAAGTGACAATTTGCCAGCCTGTGCAGATTGCTGGGGAAAGGTTCATTCCATTTGCGGCCGGCGACATGTTGGTTTCCCACGAGGTGATACTCGCCGTTGCCAAGCCAGCTTTGATGTCCGGCTTGAACTAAGGGCGTGGCGATGCGCATATTTTCTCCGTCAAGATCAGACCAAGTGCGGCTCGGGGAAAAAGGTTGTCCTCCTCCGGCTATCTTATTCCTCATCATGAGCACAGGATGGTTTCGGTTGGGAAGAGGGCGCTTACCGCTGCCGTTGCCTAAGACTTCCGGCTTCGAGCTTTCCTGGATAGCCATGCGCATGGCAATGAGTTCGGCCTTGTCGCCCCTAAAACGCTGGTTGCCGTACAGCCAACGATCTTGAGAATCGGTCTCGCCAAGAAACTCCATGCCGTGCCCTATTGTGACCGTTTTTCCCGTATCCACATCCAGCCACTGGTTTGCGATGCCTCCCTCATAAGGCTCGCCTTTGCCGGTATATTGGGAATAGAAGAGCCAGTTATGGCGATTAGCCCAGCGCGGATAGATGCCCAATCCAATCAGCGTGTCCTCGTCCTTGTGGAGGTCGTAGAGACGTATTTCGGCACCGCTCTTTTTTGTGCGGTCGGCCCAGCGATTGATGCTTATGTAGCGCCCGTCTGGGCTCCAGCACTGCGTATTGTGATAATTTGCATAATCACGCACGGCGGGATCATGCGTCAAACGCCAGAGGATAGCATCAGACCTGCTGGGGTCAGGATCCTTGAATATGACCTTTCCCGTTTGAGCATGTGCATTCAAGCATCCAATGGTCAGTACAATGGTTAAAGACAACATGACGCCGTCGATCGTGCGAGACATAAAATGATCTCCTCATTAAATGTGGCATCGATCGGAAGCTCCGAGTCGATGGCATCACTGTAACCCGTATCATCACCATGATGCCATTAGGGCAGTATTTCTGGCTGGTGTTTCCGGTGCTAATTCCATGCACCCATATCGACAAACCTTAACGAAGAAGCATAGTCAGTTGTCAGCACCTTTTTTGAGGCTATATGTTTTGGTTTTGGGCTGGCTAGATGGTCGTCGAAAAAGCTCATTTCAACAAGGACTATCCAGCGAGTAGCTGACGTTGTTGGAGTTACTTTGCCTTTCCCCTAAATGCGCCTTCCCGGTGAAGTTTTAGAAAGTAGCGTAAGCCCTTAATGAGGCCTTTTTCTTTGCAGTGAAATCTTAGGGCGTTAGCGCCATCATACAGTTTAAGAAGAACTAGTTGGCCTGAGCCTAATTTCAGCTCTTTAAGTGCTGGGTCATTAAGGTAGCCCATCGCTTTTCCTGTTGCACAGCAAATGCGTTCAATGGCTTGTATTTCTTTTTGCGTCAAATTCTCTTTGTATTTATTTTTATTGGTTGTTACTAGCCCAATATGTCCCCTCGCGGCTCCAAGGTTTTCGGTGGCATGGTTAAGGATGGATAAATCTTTCTCAAAGTCACAGCCAATAAATAAGCAGATTTTTTCTATGGCATTATCGGGGTCGTTCAATAAATCTTCATAGTGGATTTCTAGATAATTATCAGGGTATTGTTGACGATACTTTATAGTAGCTTCCATGGTGCTAGACCATCTATGGGCGGCTCTTCTAAGGCTCATTCCCCATGCCTGCCGAACAGAAGCACTATAATCACGCGGGTCTCTAATGATGTGCACCATTTTTATGTCGGGCCATATTTTTTTTAGCAAGCTCAAATGTAAGATATAGCCTGGTGTTTTATCCCCAAAACGGGTGTTTACGTCAGCCTTCACGCCGTAATAGCGAAGAATGTTCTCGAGAAATATGGCCCAGTTAAGCGGGGAGTTTGTGTTTCGAAAATTAATTTTTTCAATGCGTGGCTTTTGTTGGGCTAAACAAAACTTTGTTGAATGAAATCTATGAAGTACCGTCTGAAAATTGTTGTCCTTACTGAAATCATATTTCAGGCCAAAGGTGCGAATAAATTCGGGAATAAATTGTGTTTCTGAATCCGGTATAGAAACCTTCGTGTGGTTGTTAAGTATATCCCTAAGTAACTTGGTGCCGCTGCGTGGCATTCCACTGATAAAGATAGGCTTCGTCATAAATTTTGGCCAGGTAACGTAAATTTTATAAGATTATAAAATGCTATCAATGACATTCTTGGCCCTTATTGACCAACTATACTTTGTCTTTATGTCTTGATAAGCGCTGCTGGATATTGATAGACGTAAGTCTTGGTCGTTAATGAGTCGTTTTATCGAGGCGACCCAAGCTCCATGATCAGCAGGTTTACATAATAAAGCGTTTCTTTCATGCTCCAGCACTTCTCGTAACACAGGAATATCGGAGCAAATAATCGCTTTACCTGCAGCCATGTATTCAAATATTTTGAGAGGAGACATCCATTTGCTGGTATCAAGTCCGCTGGTAACCATTACGGTTTCCTGATATGGGGCTAAAAGAATATCCATTTTTAGGCTGAGCTCTGCTGCTTTCTGCGGGGAAACAAAGCCATAAAACGTTAGATTTTTAATGCCGCTGGAGTTTTTCTCCCAATACTTCACGTCCTCTGGGTTTCCACCGACCACGTGAAAGTTTACCGCAGGTATAGATTGTGCCGCCTCTATAATAACTTCGATGCCCCTCCCCTTATAAAGGTGGCCAACATATCCGACTGATATATTGCTGTCGTTAACGTTATTTGTAATATTCTTTGCTATATCGGATCCATCATGAGCCACTAGAACGCGAGATGCGTTTATGGCGTGCGCTTCTAGCAAGAGTTTTTTTAAGGCGTCTGAAATGACAACAAAGGTTTTGACCTTGTCAGAACGTAAAACAAAAGCTAACAATAAGCGATCTAGATACTTGAATTCTGTTAGTGGTGTATGAGTCTCGAAAATAGTGTTATTACGAAGCAGGCATGAGAAAAACGCTATCTCCATAGAGCGGGTGTAGAAAATATCGGTGCCATCGAACTTGGCCTTGACTGCAGAAATAAAACCATGGATGTAGACGCCAGCTTTAGGTACCCACAACGTTTTTATAATGCGGAAGTTACGGGCTACCCCATAGAACGCATAGACGTCATCAACCCCACCTAAGCGGCCCTTCCTACGTGGAGGGACAATTAATGTGGTCTGATGGCCCTCGCCAGCTAAGGCCTGGCACATTTTCATCACATGTACACTATTGGCAAATCGTGACGGTATTATTGACCTGGCCGAATACATGATTTTCAATGGGCTGTTATTTTTTTTCATAGTTAATGCTTTAAAGATTGCCTATTGTGAGTGCAGCAGGTGGTAGATGATAACGAAAAATCCCCTGACATTCTCGGTGCAGATCGGGAATAAATATAGCAAGGGGCATGGTGGGTGGCAGCGGCCGTGCTGACGGCAACGTTTGTTGCGCACAGGCTGCTCTCACGACACGTAAAATAGTTCATTGGCTAGACTCGGTGCAAGACGCCAATGGCAAGTGCAGTTAGCACGAAGATATGAGGATAAGGCATGACGCTGCTCTAGGTTATAATGGCGCAAATTATACCGTCCGCTGGTAAGCGGCGCGAACAGCCTCTATTATTGAATTGTGCACACTTTGGCGGAACAAGTCCTGTGATAACTGAATCAGAATTTAATGAGTTGATAGAACACACCTTTGAGGCGTTGGAAGAGGCCTTGGATCAGATTGATACGGATCTCGACTATCAGCTGTCCGG
>Ga0115004_10001221_pt1 | contig 20879 bp, 19 predicted proteins | sample ArcticOcean_MG_C_10_FD_88737 | JGI IMG/M metagenome (GOLD analysis project Ga0115004, IMG submission 88737) | Marine microbial communities from western Arctic Ocean - ArcticOcean_MG_CB11_90 | ecosystem: Environmental > Aquatic > Marine > Oceanic | place: Arctic Ocean: Canada Basin | collected... | reverse complement strand
TTGTTCAATAACTTAATTACTGCAACAACTTTTAACTGAAAAATTAACTGCTGATTTCTAGTATATTTACTCCGTTGAAAATATTTTCACCAAGAAACTATAATTGAATGTCCTTTTCAGATTTAGGCTTAGCACCTGCCCTTCTAAATATTTTAAAGAATCAGGAATATGAAAATCCATACCCAATTCAAAAAGAAGCAATTCCTTCAATTCTTGAAAAACGAGATTTACTTGGGATTGCTAGAACGGGTTCAGGTAAAACAGCAAGTTTTGTTCTACCTATCTTAACAAATCTTCAAGCTACTGAAATCAGCCAAAATAGACATGTAAACGTATTAGTACTAGTTCCAACACGAGAGCTTGCAATACAGGTTAGAGATGTATTTCATATATTTTCTGTGGGGCTTCCTAATCCGATTAAAACAATGGCAGTTTTTGGTGGAGCGTCAATAAACCCTCAAATGAAAGCAATGCGAGGTGTTAATATACTTGTCGCAACTCCAGGTAGATTAATAGAGTTAGTAGAATCAAATGCAGTTCATTTATCATTGATTCAGACACTTGTTTTAGACGAAGCCGACAAAATATTAAATCTTGGGTTTAAGGATGAAATGGATGAAATTTTCAAGCTTCTCCCTAAAAAACGTCAAAACCTTTTGTTTTCTGCAACGCTTAGCGAAAACATTGATGCTATTACTCAGCTCGTATTGAAAGATCCCAAAGTTGTGAAAATTGAATCGGGTGAAGCGAACCTATATTTAATAGACCAATTGGCGTATAATGTAAGCGAAGAGAAAAAAGGTCCATTGTTACGTTACCTCATTAAGAATCAAGACATGCAGCAGGTGCTTGTTTTTGCATCATCCATATTCAAAGCGGATAATATTGCTGACAAACTAAATAAAAACGGTATACAAGCTGTTGCGACACACAGTAAAAAAAGTTCAAAAGCACGTAGAGATGCCTTGAGTAATTTTAAAGATGGAAAAATGCGCGTTTTAGTCGCAACAGACCTATTATCTCGTGGTATTGATATTGAATTCTTAGCCTGTGTGATTAATTACGAATTACCTAGGTCTCCAAAGGATTATTTACACCGAATTGGTAGAACTGGTCGCGCAGAAGCTACAGGTAAAGCAATTACTTTAGTAACTCCTGAAGATCAACATCATTTTAAGATTATTCAAAAGAAAATGAAGTGCCAAGTTGATTGTGAAGATGGCGATGCTATCAATTTACAAGGATATTAGGCGTAAAACTATGTTTAGCCATGTTTATAAAAGCTTAATTGATGAACACTAAACTAAAAAATACTGTTACAGATGAAAAAAGAAATTGCTGTTATTGGTGGAGGTCCTGCGGCATTGGCTTTTGCTTCTTTTGTCGACACGTCTAAATTCGATGTCACCATTTACGAAAAAAACAAAGCATTGGGACGTAAATTTTTAGTTGCCGGAGATGGTGGTTTTAATCTTACACATTCTGAAAATATTGAACAATTAATCAACAGGTATACGCCTGTCTCATTTTTAGACGGTGCCCTTCGTGAATTCACGAACAATGACACAAGAGTGTGGCTAGAGAATTTAGGAATCCCAACATTTATTGGAAGTAGTAAACGCGTTTATCCTGAAGGAGGTATTAAACCAATACAAGTAATCAATGTTATTATTGATAAGTTAAAGGAGAAAGGAATAAACTTTGTTTTTAACAAAACATGGACAGGCTGGAATGATAATGAGCTAACGTTTGATTCTGAAGAATCAATAAAGGCAGACAAGATTGTATTTTGTCTTGGTGGTGGATCCTGGAAAGTTACAGGTTCAGATGGAGCTTGGTTAAACACATTTATTGATCAAAACATTGAAACAATCCCCTTCGCTCCTGCAAATTGTGCCTATAAAATAAATTTGTCAAAAGATTTCATTCAAAGAAACGCTGGGGAACCATTGAAAAATATAGCGGCTTCTTATGGTAAAAGAACACAAAAAGGAGAATTAGTCATTACTGAATTTGGGATAGAAGGAAACGCGGTATATGCCTTAAGTTCTGAGATACAACCGATACTTGATCAAGGCAAAAGCGTGTATTTAGAAATCGACTTCAAACCTATATTTACAGAAACTGAAGTCTTTAATAGATTAGAAGAATCTACATTCAAAAATAGTACTGAAACACTCAAAAAAGGATTAAAATTGAGTAGGGTTCAGGTTGACTTACTTAAAACAATATTAACAAAAGAACAATATACATCTAACAAAAAGCTTGCGCATTGGATCAAGCAGTTTAAGCTGGAAGTAACAGATTCTGCAACTTTAGATGAAGCTATATCAACAACTGGAGGATTGTGTTTGGGTGAGATTGATTCAAATTATCAACTGTATAAAAAAGAATCCAATTATTGTATTGGCGAAATGTTGGACTGGAATGCACCGACTGGAGGATATTTACTCCAAGCATGTTTCAGTATGGGTGCATTACTTGCTAATCATCTGAATACTTCTTCAGATTCGTAGGTTTCGGACGTTTGTCTTCTCTGGGTCCTCTTAAATGAATGACTAACCCATTTAAAAAATTTCTCAATATTTGATCCTGTAACTCCATGTACTTAGGGTGCTCTTCACTTCTGAAGAATGCTCCAAGTTCACTTTTAGTTATTTTAAAATCTACAAGCGCCAGTATCTTAACGATATCTTCGTCTCTTAACTTAAGAGCTACACGTAATTTCTTAATAATATCGTTGTTTGTAAGTGCCATGTACTTTCTAATTGATGCGCAAGTTAAGGAAAAGAGCGAAATTCAATTGCTCATCAATAGAAAAAATTGATTTACATCTAATTATTTATGATTTTCATAATTTACTTGTACTATCAATTATCATAAAACCTATTTGACTAAAGATTAAAAAGAGCTATATTACTCGTATGCGAGTATCGCAAAAATAAAACATAAGCATACTATGACATTTTACGACTTAAGTGTAAAAACACCACAGGGGGGGGAATTAATAATGAGTGACTTCAAAGGCAAGCCTGTACTCATCATTAATACAGCTACAAAATGTGGCCTAACACCTCAATTCTATGGGTTAGAAAACCTTCATCAGAAATACAAAGACAAAGGACTTGTTGTACTAGGCTTCCCATGCAATCAATTTGGAGGTCAAGAACCAGAAACGAATAATTCAATGGAAGAGAATTGTAGAGTAAATCATGGTGTCACTTTTCAATTGACAGAAAAAATTAACGTGAATGGTCCAAGTACACATCCCATATTCAAGTACTTAAAACGTGAATTAAAGGGGTTTATTAGTAATAATATAAAATGGAATTTTACGAAATTCTTAATTACAGCAGATGGCAATCCTTACAAGCGATATGCTCCAACTACAAAACCTCATAAGATCAATAAGGATATTCAAAAACTTTTGAAATAAAGGAATTGAATTCCGTACTTTTATGTCATGGGAAATTTAATGTCAATTGCTCAACGTAAAAAATCAAGATCTCTGATGGAAGAGCTTTCTACATCTGTAATATCCTTTGCGAATGGTGTAGGAAGCGATTTTCGAGGAAAAAATAAAGGTAAACGTCAAGTAACCATTTTAACGGAAGAATCTTGGAACACTACATCAAAAATTTATGGGGAAAAAATTCCATGGACAGTCCGTAGGGCAAATTTATTTATCTCAGGTTTTGATTTAGAAAACTCAAAAGGAAAAAAACTAGTCATCGGTGATGTTCAACTTGAGATAACTGGTGAATTAAAACCGTGTAACCGAATGAATGAACAATTAGAAGGATTAACAGAAATACTTACTTTCAATTGGCGCGGAGGGGTTTGTTGTAAAATCATTTCAGAAGGAGTAGTTTCTATAGGAGATCCTATTTCTTTAATCGACTAAAGTCTGTGGAAGTATTCTGCATTAATGTAAGTACTGAAAATAAATTTTCATGAGTAATGATCTGATTTCCTGTTAAGTGCAGATTATCATCAATAGTAACTCAAACTTGAGCAGGACCCCCTGTTCACTTTTCAACAAAATAAGGACTCTATGATTCAACAGTTATATTGATATAAATAAAAAACACCACTAATATCTTTAGCTAAGAATATGGTGTGTCACCAGTCAATTTAATCAAAAAAATAATTGCAGAGATAAAACATGAAGCACAAAAAAGTCAACTTCAAATGAAGTTGACTTTTTTAATTTATAATCCTTAACCTTATTTGATCAAAACTTTTTCTGTAGTCTGGAAACTTGTATTACCTACTCTTACGAAATAGATACCCGTTTCTAGAGAACTAACATCAATGGTACCTGACACTTTTTGGTCTTGTGGCTGTTTTAAACCTAAAGTCTTAACAACTTGTCCATTCATTGCAATTACTTCCATCACAACAGAAGTATTACCATAAATACCAACAACATTAATATTTAAATCATCATTCGACTGGTGAATATTCATTTCTAAGTTAGTATAATATGGATTCTCGATATCGATACCAGCATCTCCAGCTAACCTAAATGAGAAAAATCTAGTTCTACTTGCTCCACCAGCTGCTAAATATTCACCTGTATGCCAAAAAGTTCCTCCATTCGGATCTAAAGACATATGCCCATAATCACCAAAACGATCAGTAAATGTTTGAGAGCCTTCACCATCAATAGCCGTTTCTTCAGCAAATGTCATTTGTCCTAGTGGATCAGTACTCAAACGTCCAGTATATCGAATACCAGGATAAATGGATGTAGAATTACAAATACTATATGCAAGTGCAATATTACCATAGTTATCCATGGCAGCGCTGCTCATAAAACGACTATCGTTCGTTGGGTCATATGTTCCTGCTTGATAAACCGACCAATTACCGTCGTTTGCGTCTCTTAGCTCATACCAACGAACCGCAGACCTATTGCCTCCCATATCAACAGCATGAGACAATACAATTGTATTATAACCTGTCCAACGCATGTGTTGAGCACGATACATTAAAACCCCCTGAATAGCATCAATTCTTTGTGATGTGCCGGGTTGTGAAATATTTGCAAATCCACCCGTAAATACTGCATCAAAAGAAGGAACTGATAACTGCTGTGAACTTGAAACAGAAGTGTTTCCAGTATTTGTCCAATTTGTATTCATTTCGTAAATCTCAATTTGATCTTGAGAAACACCATTAAATGCATTGTCCTCTAGATTAAAAAAGTAACATGGTGTTCCACTTGGAGGCAAAGAACCATCAGCATCAGCTGGAAGAGGGCTTCTAAAACCACCTGAACCTAAGCTAGGTAAGCTCAATGATACCATTTGAGCAGTTGGGTCTCCAGCTAACATTTTGTCTCTTTCAAAAACAACAGCTGTATGAGTAGAGTTTGATGTCATATAATAACCATCCCACCAAATTGAATACTTTGGATAGTCCGGGAACTGTGAGAATGTATAACTGTAAGCATAATAAGCACCTGTTGGGTCGCCTGTTTCAGACACAGCGATTAATATTCTATTTGGACTCTGATTAAACTGAGAAATAAACCAGCGATCAGCGTGTCTATCATACATTACAATTGGATCACCTGCATTATCACTTCCAGACCACAGTGAGCTTAAGCTAAATGTACCTCCAGGAACAACACTTCCTGTATTTGTCCAACAGCGAACACTTGTATTTACAGCTTGAACATAATGATTAGGCCCAGCTGCTCCAGTTGGGTCTGGTGGTAATCCAGATCCACTCAACCCATTTTTATTAACAATTGGGGCCCTATTCGATTTTGTTCCAACAACTGTTTGAACAACTGGATCAGTTTCAATTTGAGCTTGTGCTTCTAGATAACCATCACGTTCAAAGTTATTTCGTATTTTTAGTTTATCTGCCGAGGGGATCTTAGAATCTTCTAATTGTGGCCATTCTCTAGCTGGCGAAGTGTGCAAAAAAGCAGATGGTTGAAAAGTTGTTACCTGCTGTCCATTACTATTGGTTTCAATGTGTTTATGACTCATTCCTTGAGGCATATCAGATTTCTGAGACATTACAAAATATGAGGTAAAAAAAAGTGCAATTGTGAGTGTTTTCATTTTCATAGTTTTAATTATTAAATTTAAAAAATGACCTTTTAATAAACAAAATTTTATTCAATATTACGACTTTTAGTCCATATCTACTATTAAAAATACCCACTATTAATCTATAAATATACTTGGTCTTAAAGTTGAAATATAACTTCTTATAATCGAGCTATTATTTTCAAGTTAAATCGACGCGCTGTTAAGTTATTTGGAATTGCGTAGTATTTTCCTTGTGTGTCTTGCACCCATTGCTTTGAGAGCACGTTATTTATTCCAAGTAGGTTAAACACCTCAAACGACACAATTAAATCTGTAAAATTCTTATTCCAAAAAGTCTCGTGCGCTCTTTTCTTATAAAAAAAATCGTATGATGTTCCAATATCTACACGGAAATAAGAGCGTAATCTTAAGGTATCTTTGTAACGTTCAAAATCTGGTGGGCCATAAGGAAGTGGTGTTCCGAACTGCATCCCCATTTGAACTGTAAAACTTTCATAAATAGGCATTCGATCCTGTATTAATGCTCCAAAATTAAGCCATTGATCCGTCGGTCTTGGAATATAACCAGGGTTTACTGTAACCGTGTCAACAACGGTTTGATCTTCACTAAATCCGAAAATAATTTTATCTCCTGCGGCATTATAATACTCGTTATAATAATCGCCTTTTATATCTTCTTTCGTAGAAAGCAAACCAAGTTTAAAGAACGATTCAATTCCTTTCACAAACTGACCATGAATATTTAAATCTAATCCATATGCGTATGCCACAGCATCATTAATGGCATAATAACGTGTTCTTACATTATCAATTTCATAAGGGTTTACATCCCATAAATACTTATAATATGCTTCAACTGTAAACTTGAAAGGCTTCTCCCTTCCCCACATTCCAAAGTAAACATCAGAACCTAACACAAAATGCGCAGATTTTTGCGACTTCACATCTAAATTTAAATTTCCAGAAAAAGTTCTGAACTCTCTATAAAAGGGTGGTTGATAATACATCCCAGTGGAAAAGTAAAAGCTTACATCTCTTCGTATTACTTTTTCATCCTTGACCATATATGCTCTTGGAAAGTATTTAATTGACGCTCTTGGAGTTAGGAAATATTCTCCGTTTGCTGTTGTATGCCCTGTTCTTGCACCTATACTCAATGCCCATTTAGACGGAGATTCGACAATGGTATTTGTAAACGTTTTCTCTAATTTTATTTTAACCCCGTTTTTCTTGATCTTGTATTTTTTGGCTACAGATACCCGTTTATTTCTTTCATTTTTCGACCAAATTGAATTGAATTGAATAAACCCTGTATATCTCTGAGAATAAAGGTTTAAATCACTTTTCAAGGATTCAAATAGTGTGATTTCATTTGTGCCAGATTGAGGAATAGCATAACCAGCTGAATCAACTAGTTTCCATTCACTTAACTTATCCGTAAAATAATCTAATTGAAAGTTGACCCCCCACTTCAATGCATGATGTTGAAACCTCGTTTTTTCTTCATCCTTATAGCCCTTTTTAAAAGTATGAGAACCATTATGATAGATGTTTATAATGTTAGCATTTAGCTTATTACGCGCATGAGAAAGATATGAACCTACCCCCAGTACGGCAATTGAATCTCCAAATTCCTCCTGAGTAGGATCTGTTTCCAATTCGTTAATATAATACTCCGCAAGAATATCAAAACTTTCCTCTTCTACTGTATTAAAAACCGTTACATATAAATCAAGGTTTGTTTTTTCATTTACTTCCCACTTTAAAGAAGTACCTCCCATCATCGTTGTAAATTGTGTTTGTTCCTGACCTTCGAAATATACTCGGAATGAATATGCTTCATTAGCTGTTCCAAAATCTGTTTCTGATGATACTGGCGTAAAACGATAGTTGTTTGAAGAAAAGTGTCCGATTACTGACCATGTTAAATTTTCCGTGATGGCATAATTTGTTAAAAATTGTGCATCCCAAAAAACAGGATTATATGCCCCTTTTGTTGGAAGTGCATTTAATAAATAACCATTTGAACGATACCTTGCTCCAACCAAATAATTTAATCTAGCGTTTACCGCATGCTCGACATGAGCTTCAGTACCAAGTAAAGATGCCATCACGGAACCATGAAGTACTGTAGGTGTTTTATATTTTATATCTAAAACTGAACTCAGCTTATCGCCATACTGAGCATCAAATCCACCGCCTGAGAAGCTTAAAGACTCAACCAAGGCTGAATTGATGAAACTCATCCCTTCCTGCTGCCCAGAGCGCGTTAAAAATGGCCGATAAATATTAAATCCATTTACATAGACTAAGTTCTCATCATAACTACCACCACGAACATTATAATTTGTTGTTAACTCATTATTAGAGGTTGCTGGTGTACTATAAATAAGATAGCGTTCAGCGCTTCCCATTGGAAGGTTCTGCCAATCTATTACTTCAAGTTCCGGTAAGTCAAAAAGATCAGTTTGTCTAGCTTTCACATCAACCTCATCTTGCTGTAAAAAGCTGAATCGTATTTCGCCTAATTTATTGACCCCTTCTTTAAGTATTATTGTTTTTATTTTAGTAAGATTGGATGTTCTAAATTCAACATCAACCCTATCAAGCTTATTAAAAGTAAAATTAAACGCCCCATTTTTATCAGTATACAAAATTGGGTTTATTGCTTTTTTAGCAATGACTTTAACATTGTCTATTGGAGTTCCTTTTTTATCTGTGCACACACCTAAAAGACTTATTTCTTGGGAAGAAGAAAAGCCTGTGAATAGTAATAATAGTAAAAAAAGTAATCTGTGCATCGTACAAAAGTAGCTTTAGAAACGAGAAATGAGATGGTTTATTTTAATCAATTAATTTTCTCTAATAACTAAGAAGTCTTTTTGTTCAGGATCAATCGCTTTATATAAGATTTCAATTCGCTCTGAAACATTACCGTCCGGAGAAAAAGAAATAATGTTTGAAGAGCGCTCCTGCAATTCACCCTCAGGAAAAAGCTTCTCACGTATTTGCTCAATAAACTTCATAGATTGTTCATGATTCGTTTTTGATAGCTTGATTAACTTTGATTTTACTCCATCAATTTGTTTATTTAACTTCGCCTTTTCAGCAGCAGCATACGTTTGCATATTGGGCTCAATCAATAAAATTGAATCTTCAATTTTATTTCCAAGTTCAACTGCAGCTGCTTCGATTTCTTCAAAATTCAACTCTTCACTAGAATGAACTTCAATGAACTCACGTTTTATAACATCTGTATGTTTAAAGAGATCTTCTAGAACCAAATCAATTTTTGTAATCTTTTTAGAAACCGCTTTTTCAATCCACATCATTGAATTTCTAATTCCAATCATTGGGTAAGATACTCTCATTATATCAAATACGCGTTTCAGCTGAAGCCAATAAGAAATCTCACCAGCACCACCGATATAAGCCAGGTTTGGCAGAATCGTTTCTTGATACAATGGTCTAAGTATGACATTGGGTGAAAAACACTCTGGATTTGATTGTACTTTTTCAAGCAACTCTGATTCAGAATAATTCCCAACCTCTTTAATTGTAAACCCCGATTCTGATTTTTCTATACGCTGACGTATTCCTTTTTCGATATAGAATAAATTTATTTCACGGGCTAAGACTTGAATCTTACCTCCATCTCTCTCTAATTCTTTATTCGTTTCTAAAACAGCTTTATATGAAAACTGTTCTTTCAATTCTTTTTCAATTGTTGGAATGAATAATCGTTTTAAATCGGCATTATCTCCATCAATAATAAGTAGTCCATAATCCTTAAATAATTCATGAACTAAATTGAATGTTGCCTCTGCTAGGTTTTTTCCATCATAAATTTTCATTAAATGATGTATCTGCGCATCGGGATGATTCCCAAAGAACCGAACGACCTCAGCTTTAACTTCATCAAAACCTTCTAAATGAAATCTTCCGACAGGGCCTTTCTGCGATGAATTCCAGGTAACTTTTTTACCATATAAATTAAATGACTGAATTTCTTCAAAATCATGATCTTCTGTCGCCATCCAAAATACAGGTACAATTTGAATTCCGTCGTTTTCTGAATTTAAGCGTTCAGCCAATTTAATTACATTAATAATTTTAATTATAAAATAAAGAGGACCCGCAAACAAAGATAATTGATGTCCTGTTGTAACCGTAAATGTATTTTTCAGCTTTAACAGTTCAATATTTGCAACTGACTTTGTATTATTATCAACATTTAAATATTCTTTTTCTAGCGTTGATACTAAAGCTTCACGCTTTGTGTTTAAATAACTCGACTCCTTCTCAATACATTGACTTACAAAGTTTTGAATTGTGAATTCACGATGAATGTAAGGCTTATAAAAAGCCTGATTGTAAACCAAATTAATGTGTTGAGCATTAAAAAGATTTAGATCACCTCTATTAAAATTGAAAACCTGCATATGCAAATGTAATTAAGCTTACGAAAAATGGGGGAAATAATCACCAAAACCTATCTTTGTATAAATTGAAATTTTATGGAAGCAATAATTAAGACGAATAAAGGAAATATGAAATTGGAGTTTTTTGAAAACGATGCTCCAAAAACAGTCGAAAACTTTGTTAAGTTGGCAAAAAAAGGATACTACGATGGCTTACAATGGCACAGAGTCATTCCTAACTTTGTAATTCAAGGTGGATGTCCTAATTCTAAACCAGGAGCTAGTGGGCATGCAGGTACAGGTGGTCCAGGATACGAAATAGATTGTGAATTATCTGGTGGAAACCAACATCACGAAAGAGGGGTGCTATCTATGGCTCATGCAGGAAGAAATACAGGTGGATCTCAATTCTTCGTTTGTCACTCAAGAGAAAACACAGCTCACTTAGACGGAAACCATACTTGTTTTGCTAAAGTGATTGAAGGAGTTGATACAGTTGATGATATTAATGAAGGAGACAGTATAGACACAATTGAAATTATCGATTAGTTTAAAATGGAGGATAAAGCGATTGTAATTGGTTCTGGAATAGGTGGGCTATCTGCTGCTATTCGTTTAGCAAATAAAGGTATTGAGACACATGTTTTTGAATCTAACCCTTTTCCTGGAGGAAAGATAAATAGTCGCTCTATTAATGAATATAGATTTGATCAAGGTCCATCAATATTAACTTGCCCAGAATATATTGAAGAACTATATAAGCTTTGTGGAGAAGATTTCAGTACGTTTGAAATGGCAAAGCTGGAATCTTCTTTCAAGTACTTCTTTGATGATGGTGTTGAGTTGTCATTAAAACACGATCGTAAAAAAGTAATTGAGGAAATTTCGACAAAGCTCAAAGAAGACCCACAACAGATTGATAAATATCTCAAGAAAGCTGAGATGAACTATAGCCTCATTGCCCCTATATTCATTGAGAAGTCATTACATCGATGGCGACAACTATTGGGTAAAACACTAATCAAGGCATTACTTAAATTACGTCATTTTAAGTTGTTTAGTACGATGTATCAGGAAAACTCGAAGTTTTTCAAAAATAAGCGGACTGCACAAATATTTAATCGTTTTGCAACTTATAACGGAAGCCACCCTTATAAAGCTCCTGCTATGCTAAATATGATTTCTCACTTAGAGATTAATGTAGGGCCATATCTTCCAAAAAGAGGAATGATTCAACTGACAGAATCGTTAGTTGAGTTAGCAAAAAAACAAGGTGTGCAGTTTCATTTCAATGAAACTGTTGAAGAAATTCACCTAAATGGAAAAACGATCATCGGTATCTCTACTAATAAAAAGAAATACGATTCAAATTTTGTAGTTAGTAATATGGATATTTCTCTGACTTATGAGAAACTACTTCCAAGCATAAAACACCCCAAGAAAATACTTAATCAAGAACGCTCTAGTTCTGCCATTGTTTTTTATTGGGGCATAAATAAATCATTCCCTGAATTAGAACTTCACAACATGGTCTTCTCCGATCAAGAAAAAGAGGAATTTGATAGTATTTTCTTAGAAAAGAAAATGTTTGAAAGTCCTTCTATTTATATAAACATTTCTTCTAAAGTTGTAACCAGCGATGCTCCTAAAGGCTGTGAAAATTGGTTTGTTTTATTAAATGCCCCTATTAATACTGGACAAGACTGGGATAAAGAAATCGAGATTAAACGTGAGTTCATTATTCAGAAATTAAGCAACACACTCAAAACAGACATTCGCCCGCTTATTCAATTTGAAGAAATTCTTGATCCAAGAACAATTGAAAATAGATATAGTGGTAAATCTGGATCGATATACGGCAACTCATCAAACAGTCGTTTTTCGGCATTCTATAGACATCCTAATTATAGTAAACAAGTGAAAGGGTTGTATTTTGTTGGGGTTTCTGTACATCCAGGGGGAGGTATACCATTAGCTCTGTGCAGCTCGAAAATTGCTACAGATTGTCTTTTCAAGGATTTTAATCTTATTTAGATTAAAATAATCTTAATACTTAATGTATAAAAGAACCTCAGTTATCAACAATTGAAAGAAACAATTTCTTTTTCTCTAGCAAAATAGTAACTTTGATGTAATGAATGATTTTGTTGTATCCGCAAGAAAATATCGTCCCCAGACCTTCGACACAGTTGTTGGTCAAAAGTCGATTACCTCAACTTTGCGTAATGGTATAAAAAATGATCACTTAGCACAAGCTTTTCTATTTTGTGGGTCTCGCGGTGTAGGAAAAACATCTACAGCTAGAATATTAGCAAAAACGATTAATTGCTTTAATCGATCCGAGACAATTGAAGCCTGTGACAAATGTGAATCATGTGAGTCATTTAATTCTGGAGCTTCCTTAAATGTTTATGAGTTAGATGCTGCATCAAATAATGGAGTTGATGAAATACGGAACTTAATAGATCAAGTTCGAATTCCACCCCAACTAGGAGATTATAAAGTATATATCATTGATGAGGTCCACATGCTCACTGCTTCTGCCTTCAATGCTTTCCTTAAGACATTAGAAGAATCACCAAAGCATGCAATTTTCATTCTTGCAACAACTGAAAAGCATAAAATAATTCCTACGATACTTTCTCGTTGCCAAACATTTGATTTCTCTAGGATTAAGGTAAAGGATATTGCCAGTCATTTAGCATCAATTGCTGAAAAAGAAAGTATTACGACTGAGCCTGATGCTTTACACATAATTGCTCAAAAAGCTGATGGAGCACTGAGAGATGCACTGTCAATTTTCGATCAGATTGTTACTTTTTCAGGTAATACTGTTACCTATGAAAATGTTATTGAGAATTTAAACATTCTTGATTATGATTACTATTTCCGTATCATAGAAAGTGCGTTGAAAGAAGATATTCCAAATGGACTACTTCTACTTAATGATATCATAGAGCGTGGATTTGATCCTCACAACTTTATAGTAGGTTTAGCTGATCACTATAGAAACTTACTTGTATGTAAAGATGTAAGAACGGCTCAATTACTTGAAGTAAGCGAGTCTATTCAGCAAAAATACATTGATCAATCGAAAGAAATTGATGCAAATCATTTAGTTCGTGCGCTAGGTGTTCTAAGTAAGGCAGATGTTGAATACAAATCATCAAAAAACCAACGACTCCTGGTCGAAATGGCCCTCATGCAATTGTGTTCCATTACCCAGGAGCTCGAAAAAAAAAAATCTTAACTGATTCGGTTAACATAATTCCATTCTCGAATCAAAACCTTAGAGGTTTAACCAAAAAAATTATAGTAAAGCCTACTGTCAAAAAAGAACCTAAGAAAGTTTTTATGCAAAAGAAAGCACCTCGTATTATGACTTCCCCATCAGGACAAGTTAGGACAAGTGCTATTTCGATTAAGAAAATGCTTCAGAAAACGGAAGAAATTAATGAAGAGAAAGGGTTTGACATTGACAATCTGCCTAAGAACGAATACAGCATAGACGATCTTAAAATGGCCTGGAGGAGGTTTGCTTTCGAAATGAAAGAAAAACGAAAAGAGACCATTTATAATGCTCTAATTAAGCGAGATCCAAAACAAGTCAGTGATCATGAATACGTTTTAGTTGTAGACAACCAAGTTCAAATTGATTATATAAAGCCGTTCCTTGGAGAATTAATAGATTATATTAGAGCTGAGGTGAAAAATTACCTCATAGATTTAAAAATGGAGGTTTCTAAAAATCAAGAAGCCGAAGTTAAGTTTCAAACAGGGAAAGATAAATTTGCTTCACTTGCGCAAAAAAATCCTAACTTACACACATTAAAGGACAAATTCAATTTGGATATTGAATATTAATCACATTTGAAAACCAAATTATCTTTTGTTCTTATTAATAAACTAATAATGGAAAAAGATAAAAAAATGGCTGTCTTAATCGACGGCGACAACATACCTTCAAAATACATTAAAGAAATGATGGAAGAGATTGCCAAATATGGTAATCCAACAATAAAACGTATTTATGGAGACTGGACGAAACCTCAACTTTCTAAGTGGAAGAAAATACTCCTTGAAAATGCAATAACACCTATGCAGCAATATGCTTATACAACTGGTAAAAATGCGACAGATTCTGCTATGATCATCGATGCAATGGACATTTTGTATTCAGAAAAAGTTGATGGTTTTTGTATTGCATCTAGTGATAGTGACTTTACACGATTAGCAATGCGTATTCGAGAGACAGGGCTTAGCGTTATTGGGATTGGTGAAAAAAAGACACCTGACCCTTTCATTGTAGCATGTGACAAGTTCATTTACCTAGAGATTCTTCACAAAATAGATACAGATAAAGAAGATACGTCTACACCTACAGAAAAGAATAAAAGGATAGATGTTATAACACCTAAAGTAATTAAGTTAATCACTCAAACTGTCAATGACATTGCAGACGAAGATGGTTGGGCATTTCTGGGTGATGTCGGTGGTTTAATTCAAAAGAAACAACCCAATTTTGATTCAAGAATTTATGGTTTTGAGAAATTAACCCCTCTAATTAAATCAACGGGAAAATTTGAAATCGACCAAAGAGATAGTCATAAAGGAAGAGCAAAATTAATTTATATTAGAATAAAAGACTAACATTTTAGACAATCCTCACTTGATATAAAAAAATAAATATGAAATCTCTAATATTACTAATTACACTTTCTTTTATTGGTGAATTATTTGCTCAACAAACAAATGAAACTATTAATATTGGAGGATTTGAAAGAGAATATATTCAATACCTTCCAGTTGGCTTTAATTTGGCTACTGAATCTTTACCTGTTGTATTTGTTTTACATGGATTAGGTGGTAGTAATTCACAGATGGAACCTATTGGATTTAAAGAAATTGGAGACACGGCAAGATGCATTTCAATCTATCCTCAAGGACTAATAAATTTATTCGGACAAACCTCATGGGATAACGGTACATTACTCGCAGCTAATGTAGATGATATTTCTTTTTTCAACTTTATGATTGATGATCTTATTTTAAATTATAATGTTGACATTACACGTGTATATTTTACAGGATTTTCAATGGGAAGTATCATGAGTCATCACTTAGCTTGTGTTTTAAATAATCGTATTGCTGCAATTGGAACAATGTCTGGAACAATGTCTACAGATGATATCTCAAATTGTGCTCCCGTTTACAAAACTCCAGTGATGCATGTTCACGGAACTGCAGATGCTACTGTACCTTATGCTGGTTCAGCACTTCCCTCTTTAAGTTTGGTTACGGAGACAATGGATTTTTGGATTAACGTTCATGACTGTTCAGCAACAGTAGACTCAACACAGCTGCCAGATGTTTCAAATGACGGATTGACAGTTGATCGATTTGTATATCAAAATTGTGACCCATCATCTTCAGTGGAACTTTGGCGTATAAATGGAGGAGGACATAGCTTTTTCTATGAGCCAGTTAATGACTTTACAGAATCAGTAGATCTCTGGATGTTCTTCAGGAAATGGTCACATTCTAGCCCTGCTATTGTTGAAGTAAATGAAATATCAAAAATTTTATTTTTAATCAGTCCGAATCCATCAAAAGGTGTTTTTAAAATAACAACTGAGGTTGCAAATAATATTTTCATTTATACTACTGCAGGTAAATTAGTTCACTCCCAATATATTACTTCAGGAGAAACAATAATGAATATTTCTCATTTACAACGTGGTATTTACATTTTAAAATATGGAATGACTGGAGAATTAACCCAACGCGTGAGTATCCAATAGTTTACAATACTCTTCTATACTTGAAGGAACAAATCCTTCAATGGTATAGTTAAGCATGTCCTTAATCTTTAAAATTTCAGGATATTGTTTTGCTTCTATGGTATAAAGTTGAGCAAATGTTCCAACAACTTGTATTTCGTGAAATTCACGATTATTAACGATTTTATAAAAAACCTTATCATTTGAAAGTTTTCTGTACTGAGGAAAGTCGGTATCTTTGTCTAACATAATTACGAAATTAAATAATGTTCACGAATAAAACACATAAACAGGCAGATGAAGCGCTAAAGAAAGGAAACTTTGAGAAATCAATTGAACTATATTCTAAAGCATTAAAAGAATCGCCATACGAATGCAATATTTTATCCGATAGAGGGGTTGCCTATCTTCATGCTAAACAAAAAGATAAAAGTCTAGCCGATTTTGATCGTGCGGTTGAACTTCAGCCTGATTACAGTTATCGCTATGCTTCACGTGCATTTGCACGGAATAATTTCGGAGATATTGACGGAGCTATTCTCGATTATGAAAAAGCAGTCGGGCTTGACCCTGAAGATGCAGTTGGACAAAATAATCTAGGTTTATTACTAGAACAAAAGGGGTATCAAAAAGAAGCTGATGATCGTTTCAAACGCGCTGATTCTCTTTCAGAAATGGAAGATGAGTTACTCGATGTAATAGATGATTTAGAAGAAAATCATAATCTTAATATTGACTTCAAAAAAAACGAGGTTAGAGAAGAGAAAACATCGACTAAATCTGAATTTAAAAAAGTATTTACTTCAATAATTCAGTTTAAAGAATTTATGACATTTCTAAAGAATGGATTCAGAATCAAATGACAAAAAAAGAAAAAGCAGACTATCTCGTTGAAGAATTAGAGCGGTTATATCCAAAGACTCCTGTTCCATTAAACCACACAGATTCATACACCCTATTAATTGCTGTCTTACTCTCTGCGCAATGCACAGACAAGCGGGTAAACCTAATTACACCGAGTTTATTCAAGTTAGCTAACAATCCTTTCGACATGGTAAAGCTAACTGTTAGTGATATTCGTGAAATAATTCGCCCTTGTGGGCTTTCTCCGCGTAAGTCTCAAGCAATTTTCACGTTGTCTGAAATGATGATTGCCAAATATAATGGTGAAGTTCCTCAAAGTTTTGAGTTGCTAGAGGAGTTCCCAGGGGTTGGACACAAGACAGCTTCAGTGGTGATGGCACAAGCATTTGGGGTGCCAGCATTCCCTGTTGATACTCATATACATCGTTTACTTGTACGCTGGGGAATTACATCTGGGAAAAATGTTGAGCAAACAGAAAAAGATGCGAAAAAAGTCTTTCCTGAAGAATTGTGGAACAAACTACATTTGCAAATCATCTTCTACGGAAGAGAATATTCGCCCTCACGCTCACCAAAAGCTGATCAAGATTTCATTACAATGAAAATTGGCACTACCAAAGCAAAAAAAGAATTGAAGTAATTCCATTCAAGCTTATAATTCTACCGTTTATAATTCTAAAAATTAATCATTTAGAATGATTATCTATTTTAGGATAAAAAAATGATACTATGATTTTTAAACATGTATACATTCCATTCTTGGCTAGTGCTCTTGCGCTAACCTCATGTGGATCAGATAAACATAAAAATGATTACTCATTAGCTTTAAATGAAGTGAAAATGGGAAACCTTAAGGTTGATCGTTTTGCTGATATTCAAGTATTACGTTATAATATTAAAGACTTTCATAAACTTTCCCTAGATCAAAAAAAAATGGTGTACTACATGTCACAAGCAGGATTAGCTGGTCGTGATATTATTTATGATCAAAATAATCCATATAATGTTGAAATTAGAAATTGTCTAGAATCAATTATAGAAAACTACAGGGGAGATCGTGAAAGCGAAAACTGGAAGAACTTTATGGTTTATTCAAAGCAAGTTTGGTTTGCAAATGGAATTCACCATCACTATGGAATGGACAAAATAATACCTAATTTCTCGCGTGATTACATGAGAATATTGATTTTAGAAACTGGTGCTAAAATTAACACTAACACGATGGAGGTTATTTTTAGTAAAACACTTGAAATGAAGCGTAAAGTTAAAGATGCTGACGTTGATATGATTGTTGCTTCAGCTAATGGGTTTTATGGTGAAGGAGTTACTCAACAAATGGTGGAAGAATTCTACGCGAATAAATCAGACAGTACAGATCTTCACCCTATTGAACTTGGTTTGAATTCAACATTAATATTAAAAGAGGGGAAACTATATGAAGACGTATGGAAATCAGGTGGGAAATATGGTAAAGCCATTGACAAAATGACGTTTTGGCTAGCTAAAGCTCTATTAGTTGCAGAAAACGACGACCAAAAAGCTGCGCTAGAAAAATTAATTGAATATTATAACACGGGGGATTTGAAAATATGGGATGATTACAATATTCTTTGGGCAAAATCTACAAAAGGTGATATCGATTGGATTAATGGGTTTATTGAAGTTTATGGTGATGCAATCGGAAGAAGAGCAACTTTTGAAAGTGTTGTTCAAATAACCGATTTCGAAGCCTCAAAACAAATGTCTGTAATTGCTGAGAATGCTCAATGGTTTGAGGACAACTCTCCCCTTATTGATTCACATAAAAAGAAAGAAGTTAAAGGTGTTTCATACAAGGTAGTACAAGTTGCTAGTGAATCAGGTGACGCCTCTCCTTCTACTCCAATTGGGGTTAACTTACCAAATAACAATTGGATTCGTCAAGAACACGGTTCAAAATCAGTTAGTTTAGGGAACATCATTTCGGCCTATGCAGAAGCGGGAGGAGAAGGAATGACAGAAGAGTTCGCTTATGACCAAGAAGAAGTTGATCGTGCAAGAAACCACTCCTATTTAGCAGGTAAACTTCATACCGCTTTACATGAAGTTGTTGGACATGCATCAGGTCAAATAAACAAAGGTGTTGGACAGCCAGCCGTAACGTTAAAGAATTATGCAAGTACGCTTGAAGAAGCACGTGCAGATTTAGTTGGACTATATTATATCATGGATCAAAAGATGATTGAATTAGGATTAATTACAACACTAGAGGTTGGAAAAGCTGAATACGATGGCTACATCAGAAATGGTATGCTAACTCAATTGCAACGCTTAGATTTAGGTAAAAATGTGGAAGAAGAACATATGCAAAACCGTCAGTTGGTTGCTTCATGGGCCATTGAAAAAGGTGCTTCTGAAAACGTTATCGCGAAAATCGCGAAAGATGGAAAAACATATTACAATATTACTGATTACGACAAGCTAAGAGTATTATTCGGAGATCTATTAAAAGAGATTCAGCGAATCAAGTCAGAAGGTGATTATGAGGCTGGAAAGAGCTTAGTTGAAATTTACGGTGTAAAAGTTGACCAAGTATTGCACCAAGAAGTCCTTAATCGTGTGAAGCCATTAGACTTGGCTCCATATAGTGGTTTTGTTAATCCAATATTTGTTACAGATAATGACAAAAATGGAAATATCATCAATGTAAAAATTGATAACACACAGACATTTGAAGAGCAAATGCTTTATTATGGGAAGACTTATAGTATTTTAGAGTAATTGAACTATACAATTTAAAAAAGGGAGTTCGTTCAAATCGAACGCCCTTTTTTTATACACATTAATCAACAATCTATGAAAACAAAACAAGAAATTGTAGAGAATTGGCTGCCTAGATATACAGGAGAAAAATTAGAGAATTTTGGAGAATACATCCTACTATGTAACTTCCAAAATTATGTGGATCGCTTTGCTGAAATACATAATGTAAAAGTTATTGGTAACGATAAACCGATGAAATGTGCCACCGCTGAAGGAATTACAATCATTAATTTTGGAATGGGAAGTGCATCTGCAGCAACTTGTATGGATTTATTGTCAAGTATTAAACCAAAGGCAGTTTTGTTCTTAGGGAAATGTGGTGGATTAAAAAAGAAAAATGAGGTTGGGGATTTGATACTTCCAATTGCAGCAATTCGTGGAGAAGGAACCAGTAATGATTACTATCCACCTGAGGTTCCTGCACTGCCATCATTTGCTTTACAAAAAGCGATTTCAACAACTATTCGCGATTTCAATCAAGATTACTGGACAGGAACGTGCTATACCACAAATAGACGTGTTTGGGAGCATGATGATGAATTTAAGCTGTATTTACAGAAAATTCGTGCCATGGCCATAGATATGGAAACTGCAACGGTTTTTACCGTTGGCTTTGCGAATGAAATCCCAACGGGAGCTTTACTACTAGTATCTGATCAACCAATGGTTTCAGAAGGTGTTAAAACCAGCACAAGTGATAATAATGTTACAACAAAATTCGTTCATTCACACCTTGAAATTGGGGTCGAATCATTAAAACAATTAATAAATAAAGGCCATACAGTAAAACACCTAAGGTTCAGCTAATACTAGTTATTAGTGTGTGTCTTTTTTTTTAAAAAAAAATTACTATATACCATACGTAATTTACATTATTATATAATTTTACACCAAATAAAATACCAATGGAATTTTTAGACAACATTTTTTTAGACAATACC
>Ga0115004_10001218_pt1 | contig 20898 bp, 11 predicted proteins | sample ArcticOcean_MG_C_10_FD_88737 | JGI IMG/M metagenome (GOLD analysis project Ga0115004, IMG submission 88737) | Marine microbial communities from western Arctic Ocean - ArcticOcean_MG_CB11_90 | ecosystem: Environmental > Aquatic > Marine > Oceanic | place: Arctic Ocean: Canada Basin | collected... | reverse complement strand
GAGAGCGGCTATGTTTGATTTATTATTTACAGAATCTGATAGGCACGGACAGAACATTTTCTTCTCGGACGAGGGCGAAATTACGTTAATTGATAGCGAAGGCGCTTTTGGGGGCGGGTTTCAAAGCGCGAACTCGATGTTACTCCCCGGGCATCAAAAGTTTGAAATCAATCGAGTTGGTTTCGGTGCGATCGCCGGCTGCGGGAACAATTGCCCAGGCCCAGCGAAACCTTACGTTTCGCCAATGGCTACTTTGGATTATAGATGTCACGTTAAGAAACAATTCGTTGGCTTTGATTTCCCATCAGGCGTTCTTCAGTTTCTTAAGAAGATTAAAGAAATGTCCACTGATGCAGTATTCGAAGAGTTCGAATTAACGCACGAAAAACATGCAAGTCATTTGAAAAAAACGGTCGACGAACTCCTTCAATTTGGCTTCGAAGGCGCTCTCTTACTCGCTTTACGACGCCAAGAAGGCGGAAACGGCTTAAAAGTGGGCAAGTACGGTTTAAAATATTGGTATCCAATCACGAAAGCGTGTTGTGGCGTAGAAACGTGCAAGATCCACGCCGTTCGCATGCAACAAATAAGCGACGACAGCGTCACGATTAGAATGGACGACGCCGGTTCCGAAGCGCTTACTTTATGGGGCGCGAATTACGAGGATTACCCAGCTCATTCGAACCCTGATGATCATTTCCTGTCGCTCAAACGCGATATTTTGAAGTTATCATCAGAACGCGATGACGTTAGACGATGATAACGAGTAACCGAAAACTCACTTTTTAACACATGGACTACGTTCAAACCATTTTCACGTCGAACCGCTTCTACAAACATGCCTTGGTCAGACGTTGCCTCTTCTTCATCATCATCGTCATCATCACAAGAAAACTCAGACCAACAACCGCTATCTATGGCGATAGAAAAGCCCCTTCGCCTATAACGCCGAAGAAAATGATGTACGATGTAGAGATGTAAATGTTCTATCTTTCGCCATGGCAGTTTTTGCTCGTTGTCACGAGTAAACGCAAAATCCCGAAAGTTATTACATGGTACAAAGATTTTTATTACTATATTACACTAATAGCGCTTGATAAATAAGCTCCCAATCACGATTAACGTGATAATTACTACCACCTAGATGAAACCTAAATATGTACCCATTCTTCTCTAGAAACGTTTTCATGGCTTCATTTTTTAACGGATTATGAATATCAGCTTCGTAGAAAATCAATCCGAACTTATTCTCTTCGAAATTAATTGTTTTTATAACTTCAAATTCACCACCCTCGACATCAAGACTAAGAAAATCAATCAATTGTCCCTTTAATGAATCGCTTTGATCGATCAAACCATGAAGCGGACGGCAAGCAATCTTTGGCAAATCTTCCACATTTTTTCCTGCGTGCCATTTCTCGCGAAACGAGAGCGGCATGAATTCGAAAATCCCGCTCGCGGCAACTTCAATTCCTTCCGCGAAATGGACCTCTTTTTCTTGTGAACAGATTGCATTATTGAATAATTCATCATCCGGGCGATTTATTTTCAATTGCTCGAAAAGCTTAGGATTTGGCTCTATCAATACACCCTTCCAATGCGCTTTCCGAAAGAAGTGCGAGTTCGAATATCGTATGCCATCTAACGCCCCTAATTCGATGTATTTCCCTCCACATATGCCTTTGAAGAAAAAGTCGACGATGTTCCGATCTTCACCGTGCTGTGATCTTGAATTCTCTTGAAAGTTTATATCTCTGAATTCATGATCGCATCGATACGCTGTCGTTTTTCTGATAATAATGTCTTCTTCGTCTCTATCTCGTCGTGTAATGAGCTTTTCGTGAACTTCATCTTCAATAGCCTGTAGTTCTCCAAAGCTCGTCGTTTCTATGCTCGATCGTTCCTCCTCTAAAGTGTTCCAAAATACACACACCGTTACGGATACTATAAATAACGATGCTATCGTTGTTGCGATGAGCTTTTTTCTCATACGTTTCCAGCGCTATTTGCAACGACACGGCGCGGTCACTTTTTGAAGACCTTTTAAGGTCATGCTGCATGTTGCTGCATGCTCTTGCGTCTTGCTGCTATACCTGCTAGGGATGTCGAATTTCAACTTCGAAGTTAGAACTTCGAAGTTTAAACTTCGAAGTTTTGGCCTTTTTTTTCAAAACTTCGAAGTTGCGACATCCCTACTCGAATTTGCCACTTTATTTTATTATTACAGTAGGAGTAAACACGAGCACGATGTCTTTCTGCTTCACGTCACGTCAGTATTATTATCGTTCTCCTTATTTATCATCAAAACTGTCGTCCTCGTCATTATCATCAATAACTCGTAGTTCGTTCTCTAAACTACGCAGACAAACAATATCCACTACGACTACTACTACGACTACTACGACGACTACTTTTAGTAACACACAAAATCAATCGACAACATCGACATCGACGACTGAAAAAGAGACATGTCTTACGATTAATTTATCAACCGAAGTTTGTCGTCGTGGCATTCAATGGGACTCCATAGCAATTGGAGACGAAAACCGAGCGTTCTTTGCTACCGCAGTTGCATTCGAATCAGAGGCGGAACAGAAGGGAGTGAAACCAGGAATGAGATTAGTTGCGATAACTGACCCGATTGATAAAGAAAAAATGTGGGAGTTGCCGAAAAATGTTACGTTTGTACGTGCGATGGATGCCATTCGAAGCACGCGAGCGTACGAGCTTACGTTGACTTTCGAAAAGGAAATCTCTGTAACGCGAGAAATGGTCGAATACGCGAAAGCGATTGCAGCCGATGATGAAGACTCTGATGAAGAAGAAATAGAAAGAAAGATTGATGAGGAAGAGCAAAATCGCGTTCGGCAACAACAACAGCAACAGCAACAACAACAACGAAAGCGACAGATTGAAAAAGAACGTCCAGATTTGTACTCTGAAAATTGGAACGGCGACGAATACGTCGGGACTAAAAAATGGAACGAGCTCACGGTCGGATTAGCAATAGCTATCGCAGTACCTTTAATAATCACGATCGTCGCAACTGCAACTAACGGTGTACTATGGAACGTCCCAGATGCGTATAATAGATATCGATAGTATTAGAGAGTTATATTAATTTTATTATGAAGACCGATGAAAAAGACCACAACTGATGTGAACTGTCTGAAAAGTGAAAACAGAAAACCTGTGTGATGACAACACCCTTCCTTCTGTCCTTCCGCCTTCGTTCCTTCATTCTTCATAATAATTCATTCTCACCGCAGACACAAAAAAAACAATAAATAAAAATGGTTAAAATTACTAAAAGTACGCGTCTCTGTGTAATAAATCATTGCAGTTCATTTGCGCGCCTTTGGTTTCGTTCATGTTCTACTTCGATGAAGATTAATCTTTGCGACGCACGGCGGCAGCGCTTTTAGTGAGACACGGATTGTCACAATTTCGATCGTGCGGTCTCGGAACTTCGTAATCGAGAGACCGCGTATAATAATAATAATAATAAATAATATGTATTTGTTTACAAACTAACCTTACTTTCAACGCTTACGATTAATAAATCAACAGTTTGCTGCATAGGCGCCGGATATGTCGGTGGTCCGACCATGGCCAAGATTGCTTTGAAATGCCCGCACATCGAGGTACGTGTTTAAGCGCGCGCGCGCCTGCGAGTCCATTTCTCTCCATTTATTTCCGACAGCGCATCGTGAGAGGACACACGATTTTGAGACAGAGAGCCTACTATTTTTTGCAATAACAACGAAATATAACAAACCATTTTGAGTGATAGAGATATAATAAACTGTTACATTCAATAATTGGTTTGGAACAACCACGAGTGTAATAAATTTGTTTGTTTTCGTGTTTTGGGTGTCTTGTGCGTGCGTGTGTGTGTGTGTGCGTGCGTGTGTTCTCTCTCACACTTAAATCAAAAGACACATCATAATAAAAAAGAGGCTTGTTTCCTCTCTCTCTTTCTCGTGTTTTCGAGCCATTTTTTTTTCGAAAAAACACTAACGAACTGTATGTTCACACTACACAGGTGACCGTGGTCGACTTGAACCAACAACGCATTGATGCGTGGAATTCGGACACTTTGCCGATTTATGAACCAGGACTCGATGAAGTCGTCAAGGCTTGCCGCGGGAAGAACCTTTTCTTCTCGACTGATTGCGAAGCGGCAATTCGCAGAGCGCAATGCATCTTCGTTTCGGTGAACACGCCGACGAAAAAGACTGGTTTGGGTAAAGGAAAGGCTGCGGATTTGACGTATTGGGAATCGGCAGCAAGAAATATTGCGGCGTGGTCCACGTCTGATAAGATTATTGTTGAAAAATCTACCGTTCCAGTGAGAACGGCTGAGGCCATTGAGAAAGTTTTGCTCAGAAACTGCCCAGCTGAAGGTGTTCACTTTGACATTCTCTCGAACCCGGAATTTTTGGCGGAAGGCACGGCCATTGATGATTTGACCATGCCAGATCGTGTCTTGATTGGTGGTAAGATCGAAAACGATAGAGGTACCGCCGCGTGCGCTGCCTTGTGCGAAGTCTACGCCAACTGGGTTCCGAAGGAAAGAATCTTAACGGCAAATTTATGGTCCGCTGAGTTATCCAAACTCACTGCGAACGCAATGTTGGCGCAGCGCATTTCCTCAATCAATGCCATCTCTGCGTTGTGCGAATGCACTGGTGCGGACGTCACCCAAGTATCCTTCGCCATTGGTAAAGATTCCAGAATTGGTCCAAAGTTTTTGAACGCCTCTGTCGGTTTTGGCGGCTCATGCTTCCAAAAAGATATTTTGAACTTGGCATATATCTGCGAATGCCACGGTTTACAAGAGGTTGCGGACTACTGGTACTCTGTTGTCGGTATGAACGATTACCAAAAGAAGCGTTTCGTCAGACGTGTTGTTTCTGCCATGTTCAACACTATCCGCAACAAAAAAATTGCCATGCTCGGGTTTGCTTTCAAGAAAGATACCGGAGATACGCGTGAAACACCGGCCATCGACGTTGCCGCCGGTATGATTGATGATGGTGCTAAGATTGCCTTGTACGATCCGCAAGTTGCCGAAGACCAAGTTGCCTACGACATGGGTGAAGAAAACATGAAGTCCATCACGTGCTACAAGACTCCGATCGAAGCGTTGACCGGAGCTCACGCCGTGACAATCATGACGGAGTGGGATGAGTTCAAGACTTACGACTGGAAGGCGATTTACGAAGTCATGCATAAACCAGCGTTTGTCTTTGATGGTCGTAACATCTTGGACCACGCTCATTTGAGTGAAATTGGCTTCATCGTCTATGCTTTGGGTAAACCAATCGATCCGTTCTTGAAATCTGCAGAAGGGGCCTAAAATTAAAAAAAAAGAGAGAAAAAAATATACGAGAGAGATGATGTCTAATTATTGTTTGTTATTATTGCTGAAAGTTACGTTAAAAATTCATCTCCCTGCGCTCTACCTGTCTCGCCATTTAAATACGCAACGCTATTTTCTGGTCTTGCGACCCAAACTTTTTCAGATGAAATCGTCACCATACCTAATCTAGACACGCCACTAGGTTTTCTAACGTTTTTTGGACTTGTGTAGCTCACCTGTACTTTCCCATCGTTTCTACTTTTCGAATGAAAGGCTGCTAAATCAGCAGCAAATTGCATGTCCTCGTCTGAAGCAGTGGTCCCGGGCTGTTGTCTCAAAACGACGTGCGAACCAGGCGCTCCCCGTACGTGAAACCAAACGTCTTGAGGTTGTGAAAGATGCAGTGATACAGCCTCATTACCTCTAGAATTGCGACCGCACAAAATAACTTTACCCGATGGGGCAGCGTAAGTTCTAACTCCTGACATTAATTGTTCCTTGCGCGATTGTTTGTTGTTTTTATTATTTCCATTTTTGTTATTCTTGTTCATCGATTTCACTTCATTCATCGACTGCTTATCTCGAGGTTTCATCAAGTTGGCGCGCACAAGCTCGATTTTAATTTCTTCAAGAACAATCTTGTCATCTAAAACAACAGAGGAAGGGTTATTTTCGTCATCATCGAGGGAAAGCTCGCGCAAACTAAACTCAACTTGTTCTAAATATTCAGTATCCTGCTTTAAATCCTCTATCAAAGGAAGCACGGCGTCCGCAGTTCTACGCAACTTTCTCGCTTTTTTATATAATGCTTCCGCTGTCCCTATCGCGCCGAGCTCTTTGTCCACCTTGAAAGCTTTCGGCTCTCCGGTTTCAAAATCGAAACCGTTTACAATGTCTTCGTTTTTCTTATACTGAGAGGCATATGCTATGATAGCATCAGCCTCGAGGGACATTTCATCGTGCTTTTCGCCTGCTTTTATTTGCTTTTCAAACGCTCTCATTTTGTTTGTAGATTTCTGGAGTGCAATTTTGACCGCCTTTAAACAATCATTTCTTTCAGATTCGTATACATTTTCGTTACTCTTTTCTTCGTACATTTCTGAAAATAGTGTACCGAGCGACGTCTCGATCAGCTTGTTCTGTACACGAACACTATTTAATGTTTCGTGAAGCAAAATTTGCTTCGTATACGGATTAAAGTAAGTAGCAGCATCAGAAGCACTTTCCATCGTCTTCTCAGTTTCGGAAGTGCTGCGCGCGAGAGCTTCATTGATGCTTGAGCGCCATCGCACAAACTCTTCGAAAAGTCTGTCGTAATCTAAGCTTTTTTCACTACCATCCATTTCTAGATTCGTTGCTAACGTGCGCAATGTCCGCTCTAGAGCGGGTGAAACTCCTCGAAACGCTTTTGATAGATTACCAGATGCGTTTTCGCTCTCAATCGTTTCTCGAAAAGACTTTGCGTCTACTACTTCACCCGGGTCTATTCCTGGCGGATCCGGTGGGAATGCGTACAGTTTTCCTAAAACAACATTTCTTACTTGTGATTGTTTCTCCCCAATTTGATGCGAACATGCTAATATAATGTTCGTTTTTCCATCCACTATGATGATGTTACTTTTTCTACCCATTACTTCGCAAATCAAATCAATCGTCGATCCTTCTTCGCCAACTCTTTCTCCGAATGAAAACACTGCAACGCGCTCAAACTTAACTGGGATGCGTACTTTTATTAATATTTTTTCGCGTAAAATATCATTCGCTCGTTCGCCAAAAGACAATCGTTCTTTCTTCGATGGCGTATTTGCATATGAGTTTTTCGTTGGACTGAAACAGACTCGTGCGAAATTCGGGTGCGACGAGCAATGTAACTTTAAAAGTTCGTCGTCAATCGTCCGCATGGACAAAATCAATGTGTGCGGGTCTGGTTGCATGCATTGCAATACTTTCGTTGGTAATTTTTGCGCGATTTCGGTCACAGAAGCTACTAAAGCAGTAAAATCGAAGTTCCCACTTTCGTTCGTTATTGTTTCCAATTTCGGTTTCGTTCGCGTCGTCGTTGAGTCGGAGTCCGCATGAGCTACTGCGTGTAGTAATAACAAACGCCGAGATGTATTGATATATTTATTATTATATTTATTATTGTATACTCGTGATAGAATGTTACATGATGCTGCAGCCATTTGATTGCTACTTCGGCGCAAGGTTTATTTAATGCAGACCACTCGTCGTTGAGATTGAAAAATACTACCGATCTCCTGTGTATGGTCTACGAAAACACTCTCTCTCTCTCGCTTACTTTATTGCCTTCGTTCGTTTTGATCACTTACGAAATACTTCAAATATACTCGAGAGAGGCCATTTTCTTCGGTTTCAATAGCCATCGTCGTTCCTGCTTTGTTCACGTTCAACCCAGTTATAGAGGTTTGGTTCTTGAAATAAGCGATGGTTTCTAAATGTCTTCGCGAGTTTGTATTCCAAATCTCGCAGCGACCGTCGCCTCCACCTGTGCATAAGAGATTTGGAGAGTTCTTAATAAACGTACATCCGTTAACAGAATGGTTTATTACTCGCTTTTCCATGTTCTTCATCTTTGTCTGGTTTCCTTGTTGATAATTGAAAACATATTTCGGTTCGTCCACAACGGTTTGCCTATGACAGAGAAAGGAATACCCATATTTTTCATCAAACTCTTCGCGGTAGCATTCAACCGAACATTTGCCGTTGCTCAAACCCAAGACGAAATCGCACCGCTGCTCTTTTGGACCATTTTTTTCATCACTGGGCACTTGATTATTGCTTAAAGCCACAGAATTAACCATCGCATGGGGTTCTTGCTTCCGTGTTTTCAATGTAAACGCGCGCGACATTCTATCAAAGCTCGGTGCTGTTGTTAATAACACAATTGAAGAATCGTACGACCTTTCTTGGCCGTCTTTTGATATGAGCAATATCTTATTATTTTTCACTTCACATAACGCCGGTTTAAACGACAATGCGATGTCTAAAATCTTTCTCGATTTTGCCGGTAACCGCAAATCCCAACCTTTCAACTTCATGTCAAATCCCGAAGAAAAAACAATGTTCGGTTTATCTTCTAGAAAAAAGACGTTTCGCACGCTATCCTGTTAAAAATACATAGAGAGGTTGTTGATTGATTGATTGAGCGTGTGTTTTGTGTGTCTATATATTTAAAAAAGTTAATACCTCGTGCGTTCCAACAACTTTCATCATCTCATCAGAAGTACTTCTCTCTTCCAACGACGAACTCATCGTCATCGCATGCGAAAACAACACTTCCCCAGATAGCGTTCCACACGCTATCCCATTACAATCGTTCTTAAATGCGATATCTAACACCGGTGTCTTCGAGAACAACGTACTGACTGTTTCTCTCGTTTTCATATCGAACACGCGAACTTCTCCGGTCCAGGAAGAACATCCAATCAATCGCTCGTCGTAAGAAAACGCTGTTTTAGAGATTCTTTCGGTGAAGTTCCCTTGTAGACTTTGTGATCGCGCGTTCTTTAATTCTGTTTTGTCGTCCATTATTTGTTTTGTTTGTTTGTGTCACTGTGTGTCTGTGTGTGTTTTGTGCGTTGTGAGCAAAGAGTAGAGAGTATTTTTAGACCGCTTCATCAGCATCAGCATCAGCAAAGAGGGAAAATATCTCCTCTCTGCTGTCGCTTGCTGCTCCTGCTGCACGAGGCTGAAAATGCAGTCTGAACTGCATGCATGCATGCATAGCAGCATAGGGCAAAAAAAGTACACACTCATCATCGAGAAAAGTACACACAAATTCCACACGGCGCCTAAGAAAGAGCGCGAGAAGAGGGCGCGAGAACGAATCAAAATAACAAACGCGTGCTCGGAATACATAAATAGATACATAAACTCGAGTTCCTTGGAGTATCGTTCGATAAAGATCGGTTTCATAGACGTTCTTAGTTCGTGAACGAAACTCGAATTTCTCTCTCTTGAACATCCATACTTTGCGATCATCTCTATAAAGGAACGAAGACGAACGAACGAACGATGGCTCCTCCTAGTACTAACAACATTATTAATAATAATAATAATAATAATAATAATAATAATAGTAATGGTAATATCATGCATCAGAAATATCGAACTTCGTTCATGAAGGAAGCGCCTACTTATAAACCGACTGAGAAAGAATTCGAGGACCCTTTAAAGTATATCGCACTCATTCGCGAGGAGGCCGAGAGGTTCGGGATTTGCAAGATTTGCCCACCTTTAAGTTGGCAAGCGCCTATGGCAATCGAAACACAAACGTTCGGGTTCTCGACTCGAATACAGACAGTGAATGAGTTGATGATCAGGATGCGCAGCGGCGAGAATCGATCGTTCCGAACAGAATATTGCGACTACATGGGACAGCATTTGGGAACTCCAGTCGAACGATGGCCAGTGTTTGGTGGGAAAAAACTCGATTTACAACTGTTATACGAACAAGTAGCGATAAAACGAAACGGATTTGCACAAATCAATTCGACTAAACAGTGGAGAGATATTGCGAAAGTGTTGAATACGCCTTTAAAAGGCCAATCAGCAACGTTTGCGTTGAAATCGTTGTACCAGAAATGGCTCTTGCCGTTCGAGAAGCATAAGAAAGCGCTTCAGTTGAAGATGATCGAGGAGAGCAAAAATTTGGATACTACTACTACTACCAATAAAAATAATAATAATAATAATAATAATAATGCGAAAGATTCAGCGTCTAATAATGGCGCTAAAAACAACGGGAAAGGTGGTTTAGGTAAAGAGCAAGAGCCGACGCAAGAGGAAGAAGAGCTAATCAACGCGATGCTCGATTTAGAGTTTCGATGCTCAGGACCGGCGCCAAAGCGACCAAAGCTGGAAAATGTACGTTTTTATTTTTTTTCATTTGCGCGCACTTGTGCCTCATCTTTCCAATTCTTTTTTTTATACGAAATAAAATACTTACTTAACTGTTTTCCTTCTTTATATCACAGGGACTGGAGGAAATCGCCGAACAACTTGAGATCGAACGCTTGACGGCGCAATCATGCGTAAATTGCGGAGGTTCCGGGCACGAAGAAACGTTCATTTTATGTGATGGATGTGACCAAGGTTTTCATATGTACTGCTTGTCTCCACCTCTGGAAAGTCTTCCAAAAGGCGAGTGGTTCTGTGCTGGCTGTGTAGAAGCTGCTCACACGGTTGAGTTTGAAGATGGCGAAGAATATACTATCGATGGTTTTCGAGATGCGTGCAACGCATTCGATCAGCAGTTTTTTGGGAACTTTCAAATATCTCAAGACGCGTCACAGCATCATCAGCAGCAACACAGTATTTCTTGCCGCGATGTTGAAGAGATTTTTTGGAAAATGGTCGAAGAAGGGTCGCAAGAAAACGTCGAAGTTCATAGCGCAGCAGAAATCAACACTTTGAAACGGGGGTCTGGTTTTCCGCGTCCTCAAGATCCGAAATCTGAAGACGCCGTCATTGAGAATCTCAGAAAATCTCCTTGGAACTTGAACAACCTTCCATTAGTCAGAGTCGACGAACACGAAAGCTTGCTCGCGAATTTACCGGAGCATGTTGTGGGTCTATCACAGCCCTTCCTCTATATTGGTTCAACTTTTTCTTCGACTTGTTGGCACGTAGAGGATAACTTTCTCTATTCGGCTACTTATCAACACATGGGTGCGCCAAAAATGTGGTATGCAGCGCCAGCTGCAGCGGCAGAGGCCGTGGAAAACTCGTTCAAAGAAGCCGTTCCGGATCTCTTCGCGAAACAACCCGACATGGTATTGCGGTTGGTTACGATGCTTCCTCCTTCTACATTACGAAATGATGGAGTTCCCTTGTTTCGTATTGAACAGAATCCGGGAGAATTTATAATAACGTTTCCGAAATGTTATCACGCACAAGTTGATTGCGGCTTTAATGTGAGTGAGAAGGTCAACTTTGCTCCACCAGATTGGTTATCTCACGGTATCGCCGCGGTGGAGCGATACAGGTTGTATCGGAAATCTTCAGTTTTATGTCACGAGCAACTGCTTTGCGATAGCGCGGATTCGTCAGCTCCTAAACTTTCGAAAATAGAAACTGCAAAAGATGAATCAATAAGCGAGAACACCGCGCGATGGTTGTTGCCCGAACTTCAAAGCATGTTGAACGAAGAGAGACAGGCGCGAGAACAACTCGCCACTGATGGTGTCGTGAGATCATTGAAAGTTGTCGAAAAGAAGCTTCCTTCTCTTTTTGCTTCATCTTCTACGGGTGAAATTGCCGAAGCTGCAGCAATAGTAAAACCGGCAAGATTAAGAACTGCGCCGCGGAGTGCGGAAGATGACCCTGAATGTACAATCTGTCGCTCAATATTACATCTTTCTGGTGTAATGTGCAAATGCAATGTTGGAAGAAAAGCGTGTTTGCGACATTGCGCGGAGCTTTGCGATTGTACTTCAGCCAATAGAGTTTTATTTTACCGCAAAACGCTCGAAGATATCGAAAAGCTAGTTTCAACTGTGGAGAAATCAACATCAACCGAGCATCGGAAGCAGATAAACGCAGAGTTTAAGCCTTTTGGTGGTGGTAAAGCGCGCATAAACAAAGCAAATGCTTGGATTAAAAAAGTCAAGCAGGCATTAGAAAAGGCACCTCTAGCGGAAATTTCGGATTTGCATAGTCTCGCCATTGCCGGGGAAGAGTTTCTTTGGGGAGGAAGTGAGATGGCAGAGACACGTAAAATGGCAGCCAAAATAACAATCGCCAAGCGATGGCAAATTGAATTGACTGTTTTGAAGGCTAGAATGAGCGGAAAAGATCTTACGATGTCTGATGTCATGATCGGCGATCTTGAAGAGGATGATGAAGCCATACCTGCTTCTTTTGCCTCTGCTAATATTCGTGACAGCAAGGTTGAAGCCGTCGGCGGTCCTACAAACAATGATACAAAGAAAAGATCTGAGAATCGCAAAACGGAAGAAGATGCAATGGATGTCGATGACTCAAAAGAAGTGACGGCGAAACGGATCAATAGCGGCGCAGCGACTGCGACAACGGTATCACCTGAGGAGAGGGAACAAGAAGAAAAGTTGTCCAAGAAGGACAGGGTTATTCCGCGTATGAAGCTGGAACGACTGGAAGAACTTTTATCCACGAAGCCCATACCGATGTCTGGTGCAGATTATAAGTTTTATAACGGTTTGAAAACAGAGGCTCACAATATCGAGAAAAAGATCGTTGATGTTTTGAAAGAGCAACCATATCCTTCACCAAGAACGTGCGAAAAGCTGCTCAAAGAGTCGTCGAAACTTTCAGTTGAGATTCCGAATCACAATCGATTAAGTATGCAGATTCAAAAAGCTGTGAAATGGGCCGAGAAGGTGCGCGCAGCTCTTCCAGTTCGCGCTGGTCGCGCTGGTCGCGCTGGTCGCGTAGCTGCGAGTGAAGAGGCTGAAGATGGGGATAACCCGAGCGCGACTTTGCCTAAAATTCAAGATCTTGATGAACTCGAAAATGAATCACACGGCTTGCCTGTTTCGCCAAGCGAATACCAAACTCTCATTAAGGCGCGCGACGAAACGCATACTTGGCGTGCTCGGGCACTTTCACTTCTAGAACAAGATGCCTCTTTGAAAGATGCGGTAAGCTTATTGGAGGAAGGTTTAGAGCTTGGGACGTATTGTGATGAAATTGCTACGGTGCAAACCGCTGTTGACTTTGCCAGAGAATGGATCGATAAAGCACACAGTATGGATGCTGTTGGATCGCGAGCTTTACTCGATGATTTGAAACAACTCTTGGAAGTATCTAAGTCACTCAGCATCAAAGTTGAAGAGGCGAGCTGGTTGAAAAATCGCATCGTCGTCCGACAGTGGGCTGAAGATGTTCGAGCAATGATCCACGCTAAGGAATCAATTGATATTGCAATAAAAGCCGTTCAAGAAGGGGATCAGTTACTTGATTCTGACGATTACGAAGTTGCTCCGGATGAAGAGAAGCTCTTAATATTGTTGCGGAGCCACGTCGAAGCTGGAAAAAAATGGGAAGTCAAGGGAAGAGCGGCTGTGCAAAGTGCAAATTCAAAGAAGGAAGCAGATAAAAAATCTGTCGACGAGGTTTCTCAGCTTGTTCGCGAAGGTGCTGCTATTCCGCTCAAGCTTGCTGGTTTAGATTTTCTCATAGAGATTGTCACTAAGACGAAAGCGTGGCTCGAACGCGCCCTACCTTGTTTGAAAGGGAAACAGTTGACGAGACGTGGCACTTCGCAGCCTCTACCGACTTTTGAACAAGCAAAACAGCTTCTAACGGAAGCGCAAACGCCTCCCGGATTGCGTTTATACGTGCGTGAAGTTGCAGCTCTCGAAGAGAGGGTCGAAGATGCTGAGGCTTGGAATGAAGATGCTGTAGATTGCGTAACGCGATGGCGTGAAGACGGTGCGAGAGTTACTTTTAAAGAACTTGAGTTATCGCACGAAGATTTCGGTCTGGAGTTGCCTGCAATGGAAATCGTTCGGAAGCGTTTAAGAGCATTGGACTGGGAAGAAAAGGCGAGGGAGACATTTCCAATATTAGCTAGAATTGAAGGTATTAAAGCGGCTGCGGGAACATCTGGAAAATCGAAAGAAAAAGCAGTTAAATACGAGGAAGAGGAAGATTTGCCCGAGGATTCAATTTTAGATGAGCTTTACGAAGAATCTAGAGATCTCGACGAACTTAACCCGAAACTTCTCAATGAAGTCAATAGGCGATGGACACTTGTGGATGATTGGAGACAAAAAGCAGATGCGATGTTGAATCCAGAGCTTGATGCATCGGGTGTTCCGAAGCAAACTATAGGCCCCGAAGAACTGGATGCTTTAATTTCAGCGGGAAAACAGTTACCTGCAATCGTTGCAAAGGTGGACGAACTCGAGGCTAACTTAGAAAATCATCAAGTATGGTTCACTGCCGCGCGAGAATTATTGGCAGGTGTCCCAGCTGCAGTTGCAAATGAAGATGGAACACATCAACAAGATAAAAATAGACGTCCATTTGCAGACTTTAAGGATTTATTGAAGGAGGTTGAAGGCGAAGGAGATGCGTTCATGTGCCCGGAAAGAGCACAACTTGCTGCCGTCGTTGGTCGTTGTGAGGAATGGAATGAAAATTTAAGAATGGCCCTGTCGCGTCGCCCTTTAAATATGTCAACGGAAGACAATAAACATGAAGAATCACAATTGAACTCGAAGCAGGTGCTCCAAACGATTCTGGAGTCAATTCATGCTGCAATTTTAGACGTCACCGGAACCGGAATTCCTCCAGAGACCGAAGATGGTCAGTTTTGTCTTTGTCGCCAAGCTGGTGGAGTTCAAATGTTAGGATGCGACGACTGTGGTGATTGGTACCATTTAAAGTGTATCAATATCTCTGCTTCTTCGGCTAAAACGATGAACAACTACGTTTGCGCTCCATGCGTAGCGAAGAATGGTCGACCAAAGGCGCTGTCTCTTGAAACGTACAAATCCGTACATCGAACTAAGAGGCCAAATATATTAGCTTTGAAACGTGCTTTGCAGGAGTCACTTTTATTCCCGTGTGAAATGGCCGAAGAAGAACTGATTATTGAAATTGTAAACGCGCACGATGCGTGGTGCTTACGTGTTCGTGAATGCCTTCACAATCATCGCATGATTGAATCTTCTGCTCAAGCGGAGTCACAAGCTGCACAAATTGCGAGAGCTACAACGAGAAGAGAAGCTGAGGCGAGAGCAAGAAAAGTTAACGAAGCGCAGATGCGCGGAGGTAATCCGCATAATGCAGAGTTGACGGCAATTCAGCACGTAATGCTCATGGGGCAGTCTGTGACTGCAGCTACGACCCAACGTACAATTGCCCTTCAAGGCGCACAGGCGAATCCAAATCTTTTATCGGAGGAATTGAAAAATACAACGATCGATCAGTTGACGCAACTTCAACAGTTTGGTGTTCAATTGGCGTTATGTCAAGCACAATTACACATGGCACCGGCAATTTCACACCCTCATATTGTACATGTGCTGATTTTGAGAGATCGGCACGCAAAGTTGATGGAGCAATTGGCCGTGGAGCTGAAAAAAGATGACGGAGAGAAGCAAATACTCGCGGCGATAACGCAAGCTATGGACCCGAATATTCAAGTAGCGATTCCTGCTACTGTTCAAATTGCGAGTGTAAATCATGAAGTTTTCAACGCTGAAACATCCACGGTTGCTGAGGCTGCTCCGGAGGTGAAAGAAGAACCAAAGCTAGAACCAATGGACTTAGAAGAAGCAAGTGCGGAAGCTGCAAAAGGAGCATCGCTTGAGAAGGTGGAGAAACCGACAGAGAAGGGAAAAAAAGGAAAAGCTGCTGCCGCAAAAGGTGGGAAGAAAGGTGCGAAGCTGCAAAAGGAGCAACAACAGTCGAAGCAAGAAGTATCTGAAGAGGCGCATGCAGATGTATCCCTTAAGCAGCAAAATGATGAAGAAGCTCTCGCGGCCGGCAACGTAGCGGCAGCTTTGGAGCAAAGAGGTGAAGGAGTCGATGCTACAACAAGATCCGCCGCCGCACAAGCTGCTCAGGCTGCTGCACAAGCTGCCCAGGCTGCCATGCAACAGCAGTTCGCAAAGCAACAGCAACAGCTCCAATCTCAACACCATGAGCTGCACGAGCAAGACGTGGCAAATAACATAGCATTTTTTCTGCAGCAACATCATCAGCAGCTACAAATGATGGGTGGGATGCCTCATCAAGGCGGTCAAAATCGTTCTGAGTTATTTACTCAACATCACGGGGATGGAAACCATCCTGTAGCAATCGATCCGAAGCGTCAGATCTTTTCCGGAATGAAAGGTGCACTCGCCATGGAGCTCGAACCAGTGGAAGAAACGCTCGCTTTAATGCGTGAAATTTGTGGACCTACTTGGAGAAAGCGCGCGACAGCGTTGATGCGTGGACCGCCGTTTCCAAAGCTTATTGAGTTGCACGAGCTGAAAGAAAACGCAGTTGCTGCTGGCTTGTGTCCGGGAGGCGGCGTTGATCCACTTGCAGATCGAGCATTTGCCCTAGAATCCGCAGGTCAGCTTTGGCTCGAGCACGCTGCTACTGTCGTTGAGGATAAAACTATTCCAATTGAAGCTGCGCGTGTACTTTTACGAGAGGGCAAAGCGCTCCCAGTTCATTTGAAAGATGAGCTAGAAGAGCTTGGTGAACGCTGTGAATTATACTGCGTTTGTCGCTCTGCATATGATGCGAAGAGATCAATGATTTGTTGCGACCGCTGTGATGGATGGTTTCATTACGAGTGCATTGGTATGCATCCGCCTGGATTAGATGAGCAAGAAGAAGCGAGCATTAAGTTTGCATGCCCACAATGTTGTGAAAACCAAGGGATTCCGTATGTACCATTTAGGCCTTTGAAACAGTAGGAAAAACGCGAGAAAACATTTAATAAATAATATAATTTTAGTAGAATAATCATCTTCTACATGGAAGTAGGTATCTATATAAACACCTTTTTTTTGTTTTTTTTGCCAATAAACTATCTCCCTATTCTACAAATCTACCGCGCTTCAGTATCTTTGAAGGCTCCAAGATTTTGTGGAGCGCAAAAACGTCATCATCTTCGCTATGTTGCTCGTTATTCTCATCATTGTGCTTGTTTTTGTTCTTATAGTCAAAGACAATTTCGTCCCCGCTTTCTATATCATTTCGCAGATGCTCAATCAAAGATTTCATGTACTTTGGCCTCGAGTAATTTGCAACACTTCGAGATAGAAAAACAGCTCTTAGAAGCCGAATTTCATCCTCAGCCAACTCTTCTTCATACTTTTCTCCATCTCCTATCCTCGTTTTGCGATCGTATGTTGCGTGAGAAAGTAGGATAGAAGCCGACACAGACAAATTAAACGATTCTGTGAAGCCCGACATGGGTACATAAACAAACCCATCTGCTAAAGATTTTGCTTGTTCTGACACTCCTTCTAACTCATTCCCGAATATAATCGCAGTTGGTTCTGTAAAATCATACGATGTTACCGGAAGCGAAAGCGCGTTTTCATTATTACTAAAATCGGTCACGAGGACTCGATAGCCCCTATTTTTTGCGTTTTCAATCGCTTCTTTTGTATCACAATACTGCTGCACATCCTGCCATTTTACTGCTCCACCTGAAGTTCTTCCGCTTTGCTTGAAAACTTGCCCTTTCTCTGAAATTATTCCTATCGCACCAATACCGAGCGCTTCGGCTGAACGGCAAACCGCTAGAAAATTACCCATATCATATACGTTTTCTAAAATAGGCAAAATTGAGAACGTTCTCTTCTTCAAAACTGCTTCGATTCGTTTTATTCGTTCCGGTCCAATCATTTCCCCTCCGATTATTATTTTCTCAATTTCAGAAATAGTCGCTTCAACTCCATCGAAATTCAAATGTTCGTTCGTGAATGGAAAGAGCTTATTGTTATGACTTTGTGTTATTGTTGGGTGACAAAATCGTTTTCTGCCGTGATATAAATAATTCGTCTCACATGTTCTCTCCTGTTTTGTTTTGTTGTTTCCTCTTTTTCCAATATCTTTGTCGTTGTAGTCTTTCGGAGAAGAAGAAGAACAATAATAATATTTGGATGATGAAGATGATGACGACGATGATGACACACGCCTTTGGAGATTCTGAAGTAATATAAGCTTACGCGATGATAACATCAAAGAAAGTTTATTAAAAGTTTGTGAATAAAAGAGTGGAGGACAATTCGCTGACGTATGGCGCATGGAAATGCTAGGTATTCATTCTACTTCGAACTTTACATATAATTCATATCATTACAAGACCAAGACTAAAAAAACATTAAGCGTACTCGGAGAGTACGTAGTGCTCTTTTGAATATTTCTCTACAAGAATGTCATCATCTCGACACGCATAGTCACCCGGACAGCATATCCTAATCGCACCTTCGGGTTTTACAACCTCGTAATCGAGCAACTTTGCATATCTCGCGAATAGTTCTCGATAATACGAAAGTCTCGCCTTTTTCGTCAAATATTTATGTGCGAAATCTTGTCCATTCTTTGCAATCTTTTGCGTGAGATCATCGTTTTCTCTCGCCCATTTAAGAACATCTATTATATCTTCGGGCTCTTTATCGTTCTGCCAAAACTCGAGATAATGTTTCTTTGGCACCAAAATTTTTGAAAAGTATGTCTGGAACAGTTTCTTCTCACTCACGACTACAGAATTCATGCCTAATTTTTCTTCAAACTGGAACGAATGCCCTTGGCCGTCTAGGTGTAAGATATATTTATGTTTCATGTGTTCCCGCAACGAAATGCCCGAAATTTTGTTATACGCTTTGACATCAATATCCTCAGTTCTATTCTCTGCAAAATCTACGAAAATTTTCCTTGCTCGAGTTTCTGAATGTCTACCGGCGCGAGAATACATCGAGAACCTCCCAATGAGCTTTTCATCTTTGCTCGACCATGGATACTCCTTATCAAATTCCTCTCTATTTGCGTAAACATTTTTGTCAATCTTACTTGCACGAAAGCCAAAGCCGGGATGTAAAATACACCCGCTCTCGCTAGGGTTTTCCAAATCTTTGCAAAAGCATAACACGGGCAGCTGTTCTTCGTCTTGAAAGTTATAATCAAACGTCGATAATGCCATTTCTACGTCCGGCACTCGAATCGTTTCACCTTTATCTTCTTCATTATTCGTTAATCCAACAGCTTCGCAAATGTCATTAAAATACATATAAATTAACCTCGCGTGATGTCCATTAAATTCTTTCGTAGGCCTTCTAGTTGCTAAATATAATTCGTTCCCAACGAAGCTGAAACCGAACCCACGAAAATTCTTCACCGCGTATCGGTCCCACGCTTTCCTAGTCATATCTTTAGATATCCTTTTCGTTCGAAACGGTTCTAAATCTTCATCTATTTGTTCATAAAGCATCGATATATCATCTTTATCATCTTCAGTTCTTTCTTCACCTCCGAACGATAATCCTTCTTTCGCCATCTTTAGTCGATATTCCAAAGATGCGCTTTTGATGGTGACCTTATTATTATTATTATTTTTGTTATCATCATCGTCATCATCATTGTCGGACGCCAACACTCCCTCGCATGAGAACGATAAATAAATTAAGAGCACGAGCGCGTGGAGAGATATTATTAACCGCCGCATGTGACCACAGTATGTTCTCTGCAAAGGTCCAGATGAAGAAGAGCGAACAGGTGAATGTTGTTAAATAATTTACTGTGCTGATGAGTTTGGCATCAGTTACTTTTCCCACATCATCACTATTTTTCTGCCAACACAAGCTCAAGCCTTTTATTAAATTGGGATATTGCGTATTGGCCCATCTGCCCATGCAGCGGGCAAAATAATAATACCGCGTATCACACAATTCGCACTATACTTCTGTCCTGTTCAATAAATAAAGTAAGAATAAGAACGTTTTAAAAACGAGTGTTGCTACTACTACTTCTTAATATATATATTTACAACCCCAAGCACGCGCACAAAGAAGACGAAGACGAAGTGGAAGAGAAGTATATAATCAATCAATCACTCGAAATCGAAATCAAATATAAACTTATTCAATTCGATTCAATGGCGATGTTTTTAAGAAGATGTATTATTACGTGTATTGTTGTTCTAGTACTATTTCAGGGAATTATTGATAGCGTGGAAGCAATCGGTAGTGGTGGTAGTGGTAGTGGTAGACGAGGAAGTGGGAATAGACCATCTCGTTCACCTTCCTCGCGCGGGGTAAATGCGAATACTAATAATAACGACAACAACAGCAAGCAAGAACAACAACAAAAAGCTCCAAGTACTAATAGTCTTCCACCGCGAAAGCGAACGTGGATGAACCATTTCGTTGTACATAAAGATTGGAATTGTACACAAATACCAGCGAATCCGGTGATTATTGGAGGCGACGGGGGAGGAGTTGGACACTCTCTCGAGAAGTTTTTAATCGAAGCAAATGCAGTACAGTTTGGACCGGTTGATGACGAAGGGAACTCTTTAGCAGAGATTGAATCGGGAGTGGATAACGTTGTATTGGATATCATGGAATGGGCGCAACGGCCTTTGTACGATCCGAACGATATGCCCTACGAATTACAATATTCAGTCGCAGACCATTTGTGTAGAATGTTTGCGAGACAAGAGAAATGGGTGCACCCAGATCAAGTAGAGAATTGGGTTTCGAAAAAAGACGTGCCGAGATGGGGGTGGAAAGATCCGTACGCGCAGTACTTGTTGCCATTGTTTGCAGACACGTATCTTAGAAAGGCGACTTATGTACACTTGGTGAGAGACCCGCGAACGTTTCCAATCGGTGGGTTGCATGCGAAAGAACGCGATTTACAGAAAAAATATTTTGGCCAAGAGCGTTGGGAGAAGTTGACGAAAAAGTTTGAGCAAGAGTGGGAACATTTGAAGAACCACGCACAAATGAAAAAAGTAGAGAAGTATGATGTTATCGATTTATTGCGAACAACTGCGCATTGGACTGCGGTAAACT
>Ga0115004_10001212_pt1 | contig 20968 bp, 20 predicted proteins | sample ArcticOcean_MG_C_10_FD_88737 | JGI IMG/M metagenome (GOLD analysis project Ga0115004, IMG submission 88737) | Marine microbial communities from western Arctic Ocean - ArcticOcean_MG_CB11_90 | ecosystem: Environmental > Aquatic > Marine > Oceanic | place: Arctic Ocean: Canada Basin | collected... | reverse complement strand
GGCAAGGATTTTAAGTCCTTTGTGTCTACCAATTTCACCACGAGGGCACTGTGTTCTTTTTGTTGTTATTGTTAATATATTAATACATTAAAGTTTTAAAGTGGCAAAAATAATAAGTTTATCTCTCTAGGTACAAGTCTAGTACAAGTTTTTTCTTCAAAGTTTAATTAATTTTCAAGCAAATCTTAGTTCAGGTTGATAATTGCTTAAATGTTTTGGTATTTTATTTTTATCTTTCAAAATAAGTCTTTTTTTTAAATTTTTTGCTATCTCATAAGCTAGAAGTGGAGGAACTGCATTTCCAATTTGAATACCTATATGAGTCCTTTTTCCTAAAAAAATAAAATTATCTGGGAATGATTGAAGTCTAGCAGCCTCTCTTGCAGTCAACGCTCTATCAGCTATTGGGTGTGTGACTCTGCCAACAGGAGGAGTATCAAAACGTGTAGTGATAGTATATGCGGGTTTGTCTTTAACAATTCTCATATAAGAACCGCTATGAATTGATTTTGTTTGAAATTTTTTTGGTAAATTATTTCTTCCCTCACCTTCTTTTAACATTTTAATAATCTCTATAATTTTATCATCATGTTTAGTACAAATATGATTAAATAATTTATCAGCTCTTTCTCTCATTCTTTTTTGATATCTAGTATAAGGTTTTTTTTTATAGCTAGTTTCAAATTCACCTTGACCTGATTTAATAAAAGGCAAATCAAAGATTGCTTCTTCTACAGTTATATAACTTTCATTTTTTTTAGGAGGAAAAAGAAATTCAGGATCAATGCCAAGATTATTTCCAATGAAGAAAGCTCTTTTTCTTAATTGTGGAACACCATAATCGGCAGCTAAAAGAACTTTGACTTTTGTTTCATAGCCGATAGATTTAAAAATAGATAATATTTGGTTTTTCGTTTTTCCTTCAAAAATGTTTAATATTCCTGGGACATTTTCCATTAAAAATATTTTTGGTTTTAAATCTTTAATAACTCTAACAAATTCCTTAAAAAGTATGTTTCTTTTGTCGTTCAGAAAAATTCCATTACCTCTTATACGCTTACCCGACATGCTAAAACCTTGACAGGGAGGTCCTCCAATTACAATATCTAAATTTAACTCATTTGCTAATAAATCTTTAGATTTTACTTTTGTTATATCGTCTTCAAATAATTTGGTTTTTTTAAAATTATTCCTATAAGTTTGAGAAAGGTTTTTATCAATTTCGACAGCAGAAATAATATTAAAACCAGCATCTCTAAATCCCTGAGACAAACCTCCTGCCCCTGAAAATAAATCTATAACTTTTAAAGAATCCATCCGTAAATTATTTTACTACTTTTAATCATTTTTTTATATTTAAAATTGCAATTTAAAATGTTTTCCACATCAACAATTTTATCATGTTTATCTCTATATAAATTGTTATTAACAATAAACGGTATAATTTTCTCATATAGTTTATCAGGTGTAATAAATCCCTTACTATTAATAATGCTTTTTTTAATTTCATTTTTTAAATATTCTACAGAATCAAAGCCATTATGTTTTTGTTTACTTATCAATGTTTTTTTTTTAAAATTATAAACAAAGTCACCTTTAAAAGTATTTTTTCTATTCAATCCTTGAGTGCCAGATGAAACGGCTTGTTCTTGATAAACAATATTCTCTAGTTTAAATCCAATTTTTTGCAAATTAGAAATAACAATTTCCCATATTCTTATATCTCGATTATGAAAAGTTAATGAAAGATATCTATTGTCTTTTAAGACTCTATACATTTCTTTAAAAACATTAATAAGCCTTGCAGAATAATCATCGTATTTTTTATTTCGGTACGGGTCGTAGATAATTTCTTTATTATATTTAACACTATCTTTTAACCAAGAATTCCAGAACATGCTTAATCCAAAATAGGATATACTTTGACCATAAGGAGGATCAGTAAATATATAGTCTACGCTTTTTGACTTAATAAAAGAAAGATTTTCAGAAGATCTATTATAAATCTTAACATGTTTATCATTAATTAAACTCATTGCCTCTTTTTTACCTTGGCAAAATTTTTTAAATCTATTTTGAAAAGTTATAAAAATATTTTTCTCTGTGTGTATTTTAGGTACCCATAATTTACTAACTACCCAGCCTGATCTGCCTTGAACTTTTTTTTCATCACCAGGTATCATTCTAGATACGCTCGATAACATTGAGGAAAAACATAATTTCAAATTATCTTTAATTTTTTTATTAGTTATTTTTTGGATATCTTTATTTATATTTCCAAGAATAATTAATGCTCTTTCAGTAAAAAGCATATCCATGTGTGTTTTGTCACTTCTTTTTACATATTTTAGTATTTTTTCTTTTGGGTAATAAAAATTATTTTTTTCTTTATTAAAAATTAAACTTATTTTCTTTAATAATTTTTTATCGGATGCATCGGCCTTTTTCACCAAAATACCGCAATTTTTACATCTTATTTTGATTGAATAAAATATTTTTTCCTTCCAAACTGAATTTTCAATTATTGCATTAGATTTACATTTATTACATTTGCTAAAATAAAAACTTTCATATTTTTTAATATTCTTATTAAATATTTTTGTAAAATTTTTTTCTAATAATCTTAAGTCAATTTTGTTAATTGTATTATTTACTATAAATGTAGATATAGGATTTAAATCTACACCAATAGATTTTCTTTGCATCTTCGAACATTCGATGGGCACAACACCGCTACCCATAAATGGATCTAAAACTAAATCATTTTTCTTAGTGAAGCTTTTTATATATTCATTGACTACGTTATGAGCTTTTCTACCCCAGTATCTATGTAACAAGTAGTGTTTTGAATGAGAGTTTGCTTTAATATTTTGACTAATTTTTTTCAATTTTATTCCCAAAAAGGTTTTGGGTTGTATAGCATTTCTTCATACTTACCTCTATCACCATTTTCAAGTGGAAATGGTACACTACATTTTTGAAGTTGTTTTTCAAAGTTTTTGATTATTTTTTTTGTATTTTGAATTTTAGAAGTTTTCAGCGAAATTTCCTCTATTTTTTTATTATATTCTAATATTGATGATAAATAAAAAAGATCACTAATTCTTTCATCAATTTTTTTTGAAGTATCATTTAAATATCTTTCTATTTTATAAATCTCTTCTTCTTTTCTTAAATTTAATATGTTTTTAGTAATATCTTCTGAATCTTTGAATGATCTACTAAAAACTAAAAAAAAGCGCCATTCATTATAACTTATTTGATATTGTCCTGTCTCATTTCCTATATTTAGCAAAACTTTATACAGAGTAATAAAAATAAAATTGTTAAATAGTTTGTTGAATTCTTTTGCTTTAGGATTTTGGGAGTCTCTTTTAAGCCAACCTACACTATTCCAAAAACATATTTTTTGGAGTTGGTTTTCTATCAAGTCAGCGTATTTGTTAAATTTTGAAAAATCGTTTGTTCTTTTGGTTATTTCTTTAAAAACTTTTGTAACTTTTTTATTTCTTCCACCTGTATAAAATCCAAGGAGTTTTGACATATTCATTCCTCTCACTCCAGCTGTCATAGGTGGTAAGTTATTTTTTTTTGTATATTTGGCTATTTCTTTTTTAAAATCATTATCAGAAATATCTGGGTTGTCTTGATATACCAGACAACCATGTAAATGGGTTTGTATATTATGATTTTGTTTATTTATTTTAAGATATAAATTTTCATCAATTTCTTTTTTAATGTGTTCACCCCACTCAATCCATTTCTTTGGTATTTTTTTTAAATTAAGTGTTTGAGAATAAAGGGCATTTTGTTGTTTAAAAATATTAACTAAATCTTTTGAAAAAATTACTTTGTTTCCGTTGTCATAAATGAATTCTCCCTTTTCATTCAATGCAGGATCTCCAATAAATTCCTCAAGTGGTAAAAAAGGTTTTCTTTGGTTTTTTCCTATAAAATTCAATACACGTAATTTTTCTTTTCCAGGCGCTAATCTTAAACCTCTACCAAGCTGTTGAATTGCAATTGTGGAGGAGTCGGTAGGTCTTAAAATTAATAAACAATCAATTTGTTTTATATCTATACCCTCGTTAAATATATCTTTAACAAAAGCTATATCAATTTCACCTTTTTCAAATTCTTTTGTATATTTGTTTCTTTTTTCTTTTGATAAAGGAAAATCACTATTCCCACTATGAATTGCTCTTGATTTAATTCCTTTTTCATTAAACTTTTCAGCCATTCTTTCAGTGTGTTTAATTCCAACGCAAAACGCTAATGTTTTTATTGGCTTCGGATTTAAGGATTTGTACTCATCTATTATCTTTTTATCTCTTTTAGGAACCAATAGTTTTTCATTTAAATCTTCTTCATAGTATTTATTACCTTGCCATTTAATGTTTGTGTAATCGATATTGTCTGTCAAATACTCGTATTCACATGGAACAAGATAACCTTTATCAATCGCCTCATTTTGATCTATTTCGTAAATTAAGTTTCCATCATATATATCCTCAAGAATATTAAACTCATCTGTTCTTGATGGCGTTGCCGTTAAACCAAGTAAGTATTTTGGTTCAAAATATTCAAGTATATTTCGATATGTAATATTTTCTTCTGATGCATGATGCGTTTCATCCATAACAATATAATCAAAATGTTTTTTGTTAAATTTATTTAAGTGTTCCTGTCTGTAAATAGTTTGTATAGATCCGAATATTATATCTTCTTTAGTATTCTTTTTTTCTGCATTGTAAAATCCTCTACTTTTATTAGGAAGAACATTTTTAAAAGATTCTTCTGCTTTTTCCAAAATTTCATTTCTATGAACTAAAAATAACGCCTTACCACCTTTATTTTTCTGATCACCAATAACCTGTTTTACATCGAAAGCAGATAAATAAGTTTTTCCTAAACCTGTAGCGTAACAAACCAATCCTTTATTTTCACCTTTAGCTCTTCTTTCATTTAATAAATTTAATGTTTCTCTTTGAATTTCATGTGGCTTAATTTCAGTTCCACACGTTCTATTTAAATCTGGATCTGCCTTAAATGCTTTCCATAGACTATTAAAGGCTCTATTCTTTTCTACGTCAATATTATATTTTGGGATTACAATAAATTTTTCTTTAAATTCGTCTCTAAGAGACTCTTTTTTAAGATTGTCTTTACTTTGTTGTTTTGGGCTAATATGAGCTCCATGTGTTTGAAAATCATCAACCTCAATTGCATATTTTGCATATTTAGTTTCAATTACAAAATCTATGTAGATGTTGTTACCTTCCGAGTCTTTAGTGTGCACTTCAGGAATAATCCAATCTAAAACTTGTTCGATATAATCACCATACATAGGTGATAATATTTCGTTTATAAATAATTTATTGCTATAAGCATTGCATCGTGGAAACTTTTCAAAAAATTTGTTTATTTTCATAACTTTTTTTTTATATTACTAAATCTATCTCTTCAGGTACAAGTTTAGTACAAGTCTGCACAAATTAATTTGCCTTGATTTCTAATGTTAATTGAAGGGCTAAATAAGAAAGTTAGGATTGATAATGTTTTGAGATTACCCGAGACTGTCTGAGACATTGAAGTTTGTGAATCCCCCGCCTTTTAAGTCCTTTGTGTCTACCAATTTCACCACGAGGGCATTAAATTATTTAGTTTTAAGATTTATTAAATTATAAGTTTAATTAAGTAAAGACATTAACATGTATAAAAGAATATTACTTTATAATTCAGGTGGAGGTTTGGGAGATGCTATTCAGTTATTTCCGTTAGTGGCGTCTTTGAAAAACCACTTTCCCAACTCTACATTTTTTTATCTAGGCGCGCATGAAAATCATTTTAAAAATAAATTAAAAGAGTTCAATCTGAGCTTAGAATCTGTTGAGTTAGATTTAAAATATTTTGGTTTTAGGTGGTGGCATCTAATAAAGGTCAAACAAAGGATTAAAGATAAGAATATCAAAAAATTTGACTTAATTATAGACCTTCAATCAAAACTTAGAAATACTCTAATCTTAAAACAGATCACTTCAGATAATTTTTTTTCAACTACTTTTAATTTTTTATTTTGTACCAAAAAAAATAAATATTTAAATAATAAAGATAATTTAGCTTCAAATATTTTGTTAAATTTGGAAATTTTTTTAGAAACTAAAATTAAAAAAAAAAACTTTGATTTAAATTCGTTGCCAAAAGAACTAATTGATGAAGCAAAAAAATTATTACCGGATAAAAATTATATTGGTTTTTCTATTACTCAAGGAAATAAATACAGACTAAAAACTTGGCCAATTAGAAACTTTATTGGACTAGCAAATAAATATTTAGCTGCTGGAAATAGAATTGTTTTTTTTATTGAGAGGTCAGACTCAGAATTAATAGATATTATTAAAAAAAAATTGCCAGAGGCGCTCTTGCCTGAGATTGAAAGTAATTTTTCATGTCCTGCTCTTGTTACTGCACTTGCGTCAAGATTAGTTAAAGCAATTACAATTGACAACGGCGTAATGCATATGATTGGGCTTTCAAAAATTCCAATGATTACTTTGTTTGGACCAACAAATTCTAAAAAATTTTCTCCAAAAATGAAAAATGTAAAAATTTTAGATAGTAAAAAACTTTATAATACTAGTGACATATCGAAAATAACAATTGATGATGTTTTTAATTGTTCTTAAAAAGTTTTATTTTTTTATTCTTTACCATTTTAATAAATTTTTTTTCGCAAGCATTCAGCTGTATTTTACTTTGAGAGCTTAGAACAATTGAGACACCAACCTTTCCAAGTCTAAAAAATGGATAGCTACCAATATTAACAGTTTTTAAAAATTTGTTTTGTAATTTTTCTAAATCAAAAGCAATATAGCTCTCGACAGTTTCTAGGTTAAAATTTTTATTAATAGTTGTTAGTCCGTTTTTTAAGTAGATTTTTAGGTTACCTACCATAGACTGTAAGATAGAGGGAACTCCCGGTAAACAAAAAATATTTTTAATTTTAAAACCAGGTGCCGCACTAGAAGGATTATAAATTAAAGATGATCCATTTGGCATTTTAGCCATTTTTTTTCTTCCATCATTAAAATTTATTTTTCCATAATATTTTTCTAATATTTGATAAGCTTCCTTGTTAAATTCATACCTTGCTTTAAATGCCCTAGATATAGAAAGCGATGTAATATCGTCGTGTGTAGGGCCTATTCCACCAGTTGTAAAAACATAGTTAAACTTTTTGCTTAAATCTAACACGTTTAAAATTATTTTTTTTTCTATATCTTGAATTATTCTAACTTCTTCTACAGTAATACCGCAGTTATCATTTAACCAATTAGATAAAAATGAAACATTTGCGTCCTGCGTTCTTCCTGATAAAACTTCATTACCTATAATGAGAATAGCTGCATTAATTTTTTTTTTTGTTTTTTTCATTTATAAAACTGTATGAATTTTGAAAATAAACTTTTATCAGGACTATTCATAAAAAGATACAAACGTTTTTTTGTTGATGTTAAGATTAAAAATAAAATAGTAACTGCACACTGTCCAAATCCTGGTTCTATGCTGGGCCTTTTGAAAAAAGATAATAAAGTTTGGCTTACAGAAGCAAGTAATAAAGAAAGAAAGCTAAAATATACCCTTCAAATAATACAAGATAAGAACTCTAAAGTCGGTGTTAATACACACTTAACTAATAAAATTGTTCATGAAGAATTAAAGAACAATTCTATCAAAGATTTTGGTAAACCTACATTTATTAAAAGTGAACAAGTTTTTGGCAAGAATACTAGATTTGATTTTTATTTAGAGGAAAAAAAAAAAAAAACTTTTGTCGAGGTAAAAAATGTGACTTTATGTAGAAAGTTTCAAATTGCAGAATTTCCTGACTCGATTACTTCTAGGGGTACAAAACATTTAAATGAATTAATTAATGCTAAAAAAAAAGGTTTTAATGCTTATTTATTATTTGTTATTCAAAGAGAAGATTGTAATAAATTTGAAATTGCAAAGGATATAGATGTTGAGTATTCAAAAGCACTAATAAAAGCAATAAAACATGAGGTAAAAATTCTTTGCTATGATTGTAAATTTTCCTCAAAAGGAATAATACTTAACAACAAAATTAAATTTAATATTGATGACTGAAGATATTCAAGAAGCATTTGAAAAAACACGAGCAGCAGGTTTAATTGCAGCTAGTGCTTTAGATGAGGTTGCTAAGATAGTCAAACCTGGAATAACCACAAATGATATTGATAATTTATGCTATGAATTTATTAATGATAATAATGCTTACTCTGCTCCATTGTTTTATAGAGGTTTTCCTAAGTCATGTTGCACCTCAGCAAATCATATAATTTGTCACGGAATTCCACAAAAAAAAGTTTTAACCGAAGGTGATATAATAAATGTGGATGTAACTGCTTTTAAAGATAGTTGGCATGGAGATACTAGCAGAATGTTTTATGTTGGTGAGGTTTCCGTCAAAGCAAAAAAACTAACTGAGGTAACGTTTAATTCAATGATGAAAGCCATTAATTTGTTAAGTAAAAGTATAACTTTAGGTGATATTGGATCAACTATACAAGACTATGTTGAGCAAGAAGGTTTTTCTGTTGTTAGAGATTTTTGCGGTCATGGAATTGGAAAAGTATTTCATAAAGAGCCAAACATATTGCACTATGGGAAAAAAGGTACAGGACCTAAACTTAAACCAGGAATGATTTTTACAATTGAACCTATGATTAATGAAGGTAATTATGAAACAAAAATGTTAAGTGATGGTTGGACAGCCGTTACAAAGGATAAAAAATTATCAGCACAGTTTGAACACACCGTAGGTATAACAAATACAGGCTATGAAATTTTCACACTGTCCACAAAAGGTTTAAACCAACCACCCTACTCTATATGATTGAAAGATATTCTCGAAAAGAACTAAAAAATATTTGGACAGACGAAAATAAATATAAAATATGGCTTGATATTGAGCTAGCGGCTGCCGAAGCTATGGAAAGACTAAATATAATACCAAAAGGTGTAGTTAAAAAAGTTAAATCAAAAGCAAAAATTAATGTTGCTAGGATTTTAAAAATTGAGGAAAGTGTTAAGCATGATGTGATAGCGTTTTTAACTTCAATTACTGAAAAAGCTGGGAGAGAAGCTAGGTTTTTGCACAAAGGGATGACTTCATCGGATATTTTAGACACTTGTTTTAACTTACAACTAAAGCAATCAGGTGAAATTTTGTTAAATGATATAAAAATTTTATTAGCATCGATTAAAAAAAAAGCTATTAAACATAAAAAAACCTTATGTATTGGAAGAAGTCACGGTATACATGCTGAGCCAATAACCTTTGGTTTAAAAATGTTAACTTTTTATCAGGAATTTTTAAGAAACAAAAAAAGATTAGAAAATTCTATAGACGAGATATCAACTTGCGCTATATCTGGTGCTGTTGGGACTTTTGCTAATGTAGACCCAAAAGTAGAAAGCTATGTAGCTAAAAAATTAAAATTAAAAATTGAGCCTGTATCTACGCAAGTTATCCCTCGTGATAGGCATGCACAATTTTTTTCAACGCTAGGAATAATAGCTAGCTCAATAGAAAGATTAGCAACAGAAATAAGACACTTACAAAGAACAGAAGTTTTAGAAGTGGAAGAATTTTTTGGAAAAAAACAAAAGGGTTCATCAGCTATGCCCCATAAAAAAAATCCAATTTTAAGTGAAAACTTAACTGGTCTAGCAAGAATGGTACGATCATCCGTAATACCTGCGTTAGAAAACGTAGCGCTCTGGCACGAAAGAGACATTTCCCACTCCGCTGTGGAAAGAAATATTGGTCCTGACGCTACAATCACTTTAGATTTCGCTTTAATGAGATTAAATGAAGTTGTTAAAAACCTTAATGTCTATCCAAAAAATATGATGAAAAATCTTAATATAACGAATGGATTGTTTTTCTCTCAAAGGGTGTTGATTGAACTAACCTTGGTCGGTTTTACTCGAGAACAAGCCTATGCATTAGTTCAAAAACATGCAATGCATTCATGGAATAAAGGTACTTCATTTTATGAAAATGTAGCAACAGATCCAAAGATTAACAAAAAGATTTCTGTTGGTAAATTAAAAAAACTTTTTGATTTTAGTTATCACACAAAAAGAATTAACATAATTTTTGAACGAAGTTTAAGGAAATAAACTCTCATGAATAAAGGGAAAAAACTATACGAAGGAAAAGCGAAAATTATTTATGAAACAAATAATAAGGGCTTAGTTATTCAACATTTTAAAGACGACGCGACAGCCTTCAATGCATTAAAAAAAGCTAATATTGAAGGAAAAGGTGTTTTAAACAATAGAATATCAGAACACCTTCTAAACTCATTATCTCAATGTGGAATCCAAACACATCTTATAAAAAGATTAAATATGCGTGAGCAACTTATTAAACAAGTTGAAATTATTCCTGTAGAATTTGTGGTAAGAAATGTTGCGGCGGGCTCTTTAACAAAAAGATTAGGCATCTCAGAAGGAACAGTTTTAGAAAAACCTTTGCTAGAATATTATCTAAAAAATGATGAGTTGGAAGATCCTTTAGTTTCCAAAGAACACATTTATTCTTTTGAATGGGCCCATGAAAAAGAAATTAAAACTATTGACAAAATGTCATTAAGAATTAATGACATTCTCCAAGGTATGTTTAGAAGTGTTGGGATAAAGTTAGTAGACTTTAAATTAGAATACGGAAGAATTTGGAATAAAGACAAAGAAATAAACGAAATAATTCTAGCTGATGAAATAAGTCCTGATACGTGTAGATTATGGGATGTTAAAACAGACAAAAAATTAGATAAAGATAGATTTAGAAAAGATTTAGGTAATTTAATAGAGGCATATCAAGATGTGGCAAGAAGACTAGGTATTGTACCAGAAGAAACAAATATAAGTGAAGTGAATTTTGGAAAAACAACCTCTATAAAGTTTAAAAAAAAATAAATTGAAATTCTCAATAAAAGTAACGCTAAAAAAAGATGTTCTTGATCCACAAGGAAAAGTAGTCAAACAGACTTTGCAAAATATGGGTATGGATACAATTAAAAACTTAAGACAAGGGAAATACTTTGAGATTGAAATTGATGAAAATAATGAAGATAAGGCTAAAAGTAAAATTGAAGATATGTGTAAAAAGCTTTTAGTAAACTTAATTATTGAAGACTTTAAAATATCAAGAATTTAATTAATGAACTCATCCGTTATAGTTTTTCCTGGGTCTAATTGTGATAGAGACATTGCATTAGCACTTGAAAAATTACAATTTAAAAATACTATGGTTTGGCATAAAGATACTAATTTGCCAAAATCTGATTTAATTGTTGTTCCAGGTGGTTTTTCATATGGTGATTATCTTAGGTCAGGTGCAATTGCGGCAAAATCAAATATTTTAAATGAAGTAATAAAAGCAGCAAATGAGGGTTGTTTTGTTCTTGGTATCTGCAATGGTTTCCAAATATTAACAGAAACTGGTCTTTTAAAAGGAGCTCTACTTAAAAATAAAAATTTAAAATTTATAGGAAAAGATATTTTTATAAAAGTAATTAATGTGGATAATAAATTTTGCAATAAATACAAAAAAGACCAAGTCTTAAAATTAAATATAGCTCATAATGAAGGTAATTATTTTACAAGCTCTGATCATTTAAAAGAATTAGAAGATAAAAATTTGATCCCATTCAAATATTGTGATGAAAAAGGAAATATTAAATATGAAAACAATCCAAACGGCTCTCTAAATAATATCGCAGGTATTTTTAACGATAAAAAAAATATTTTAGGTATGATGCCGCATCCAGAGAGAATGATAGATCAAATGGTATCTAACAATGATGGCGTAAATTTATTTACAAGTTTATTAAATTAATCCAGATGGAAATTACAAATTCTATTGTTGAAAAACATGGCTTAAAAGCAGAGGAATATTCTAAAATAAAGGATCTATTAAAAAGAGATCCTAATTTATTAGAGCTTGGAATATTTTCAGCGATGTGGAATGAGCATTGTTCATATAAATCTTCCCGTACTCACCTAAAAAATCTCCCGACTAAAGGAAAAAATGTAATTCAAGGACCTGGAGAGAATGCAGGTGTAATTGATATTGGAGATGATGATGCAATTATTTTTAAAATAGAAAGTCACAACCATCCATCATTCATAGAACCATATCAAGGCGCGGCAACAGGAGTTGGTGGAATACTAAGAGATGTATTTACTATGGGGGCTAGACCAATAGCTCTTTTAAACTCCATACATTTTGGATCCCCTGATCATCCTAAAACAAAAAATTTACTTAACGGTGTTGTCTCAGGAATTGGAGGATACGGCAATTGTATCGGTATACCGACGGTTGCGGGTGAAACGAAATTTAACAAAACTTACAATGAAAATATTTTAGTCAACGCTATGGCTGTTGGTCATGCTAAAAAAAATAAAATATTTTATTCAAAAGCTAAAGGTGTAAATAAATCTGTAGTCTATGTTGGTTCTAAAACTGGAAGAGATGGTATACATGGAGCTTCAATGGCTTCAGCTGAGTTCAATGAGAACTCTGAAGAAAAAAAACCTACAGTACAAGTAGGAGATCCTTTTACAGAAAAACTTTTAATGGAAGCTTGCCTAGAATTAATGAAAGATGAGTCCATTATCTCAATTCAGGATATGGGGGCAGCTGGCTTGACATCTTCAAGTGTAGAGATGGCATCAAAAGGAAATTTAGGGATAGAATTATATTTAGACAAAATTCCATGCAGAGAAGAAGGAATGACACCGTATGAAATGATGTTATCTGAAAGCCAAGAGAGAATGCTTATAATCTTAGAAGATGGGAAGGAAAATGATGCAAAAAAAATATTTGAAAAATGGGACCTTGATTTTGTAGTGATAGGTAAAACGACAGATACAGATAATTTAACTCTTAAATATAAAAATGATTTAGCTGGTGAAATACCAATTGATGCACTGACCTCAAAGGCTCCTATTTACGATAGGAAATGGTCTAAAACTAAACTACCAGAAAAAAAAATTGATACAAAGACCCTTGGAAAGATTAAATTACAGGATGCATTAATAAAGATTTTATCTTCTGCTGATCAGTCTAATAAAACTTGGGTTACAGAACAGTTTGATCAGATGGTAATGACAGATACGATTCAAAGATCTGGTGGTAATGCTGCCGTAATAAGAATTCATAAAAAAGAAAAGGCTATTGCGGTAACAGTAGATTCTTCAGCAAATTATTGTAAAGCCCACCCTCTAACTGGTGGAAAGCAAATTGTATGTGAAAGTTGGAGAAATTTAATTTCAGTAGGTGCAAAACCTATTGCCATTACTAATTGTTTAAATTTTGGAAATCCAGAAAATCCAAAAGTAATGGGCGAGTTTGCAGAGTGCCTCCTTGGATTAAAGGAAGCTTGTGAATTTTTAGATTATCCAGTGGTGTCAGGAAATGTATCTTTTTATAATGGCACAAATAAAAAAAATATCGATCCGACGCCTGTTATTGGGGGCGTTGGTCTAATTCGAGAGTCTGGAAATAAAATCAACCATTTGCTAAAAAAAGAAGAGAATATAATTTTACAGATTGGAAAAACTTTTGGACATCTCTACCAAAGTGTTTTTTTTAAAGAAATTTATTCAATAATGGAAGGCCCGCCACCAGAAGTTAATTTATCAAATGAAAAAAATAACGGAGAAGCTGTTCTTAAATTAATTAATAGTAAACTCGTTGATTCCGTCCATGATATATCATCTGGCGGCTTAATTTTAGCTCTTACAGAAATGGCTATATCTTCTGGGTATGGATTAAAAATTGACAAACCAGCCAAGCTCAGTAATTTAACAGAGTATTACTTTGGGGAAGACCAAGGTAGATACTTATTAGAAATCGAACCAAAAAATTTACAAAATGTATTAAAAATTTTAAGTAAAGATAATATATACAATGAAAAAGTAGCTACAGTTCAAAAAGACAACCTAGAAATCTTAGGTGAGTTAAAAATACATGTAGATGAACTATATAAAATTAATAATACGTGGTACAATTGTTATTAATGGCTTTATCAATTGAAGAAATTAAAAAATTAATTATAAGTGCAATTCCTGATGCTACTATTGAAATTAAGGACTTAATGGGAGATAACAATCATTATTCAGCAAAAATAATTTCAAAAGTATTTAGCGGTAAGTCTAAAATAGAACAACACAAATTGGTTTATAAATCATTGCAGGGAAAAATGGGGAATGAACTACACGCTTTATCAATAACTACAGAGGAAAAATAAATATGGATACGAAAGATGAGTTAAAAGAAATAATTTTGAAAAATGACGTATGTCTTTTTATGAAAGGGGTACCGGAAGCTCCTCAATGTGGGTTTTCTATGACTGTTTCAAATATATTAAAACATCTAAATGTCAATTTTAAAGGAATAAATGTTTTAGAAGACGAAAAAATTAGACAGGCGATAAAAGAATTTAGTGATTGGCCTACGATCCCCCAACTTTATATAAAAGGAGAGTTTGTAGGCGGTTGTGACATTGTGAAGGAAATGTTTGAAAAAGGAGAATTAAAAGATTTATTACAGAATAAAAATCTAATTTAACTTATTTTAAAAAAAACTATATTAGAAATCTTACGTAACCCCTTGAAGTACGTTATAGTTTTTACCCTCTTGTGCATTTCTTTTTGAAAGTTTAAATCTAGAATTGCAGAATTAAACCTTTTCTTTTTATTTATATATTTTATTAACTTATCAACTTTTGGCTCTCCTGAAACTCTTAGGTGTTTAAAAAAATTCATCATTCTGTAGTCTTCTATTATATAAAACCCATTTGATTTTAACGATCTAAAAAAAAAATTTAATGTATAAAGTATGTCATCTTGTTTGTGTGAGCCATCGTCTATAATTATATCAAAATATTCTGTATCATAAGTAATATTCATTATTTTAAAAAAATATTTTACATTTTTTATTTTTGTAGAATCCAAACCAAAAACATTTATTTTTTTTGAAACATATTTAAAATTAGAAATATTAATATCTAAACAAGTTATTTTTGAATTAGGAAAAAATTTAGAGAAAGCGGCTGCGGAAGCTCCTGCGTAGGAACCAATTTCTAAAATATTTAATTTTTTATATTTTATTTTTTTAAGATGTTTTAAATAAAATTTTGTATAACCATGGCCATTATTCTTTTTTGTCCAAAAACTGGCTTTATCAGATCTGTATTTAATAAATAATTTTTCTAATGATAAATTTTTAGACGAACGGTCTAAATCAATATTAATTTTTTTTTTTATATTATATAAGAAGCGTCTTTTATATAAGCTTAGAAAATTCAAGATTATCTTGAATAATATTCAATAACTAAACTCGGTTCCATGATAACTGGATACGGAACTTCAGCAAATTTAGGAATTCTAATTAATTTTACGGTTTTATTTTTATCGTCTAAATTAATATATTCTGGCACTTCTCTTTCTTTGCTTGCCAAAGATCCATCGATCACTGTTAAACTTCTTGATTTTTCTCTTACTTCGATCACATCTGTCTCTTTAACAAGATAGCTAGAGATGTTCACTTTTTTTTTGTTAACTCTTATGTGGCCATGATTTATAAGTTGTCTTGCAGCAAATACAGTTGGAGTAAATTTAGCTCTATAAATCACTGTATCTAATCTTCTTTCTAGAAGTCCAATTAAATTCTCTGTGGTGTCACCTCTTTTAGTTATTGCTTTTCTGTAAATATTTCTAAACTGTCTTTCGTTGATATTTCCATAATAAGATTTTAATTTTTGCTTTGCGTTAAGTTGAATACCATAATCTGTAGGTTTGCCTCTTTTGTTTTGCCCGTGTTGACCCGGTGGATATGCTCTTGTGTTAAATGGGCTTTTAGGTCTGCCCCATAGGTTAACCTTTAATCTACGATCAACTTTGTGTTTAGAGTTAATTCTTTTTGTCATTTTATAAGTGTGTGTTTTATAGACTTTGTACGGGATTTGTCAATTACACTATGGTCTACCTTTCTTGTTTAAAGAGCTAAAAATACTAAATAAAATCCTTATTTCCTTATCGCTTAATTCTAGTCTACCAAAGATATTGTTAATGTTTAAAATCATTGATTTTTTCTTCTCGGGAGGCTTAAAGAATTTTTTATCATCTAATTTTTTTTCAAGAAATTTAATTAAATTTTTAATAGAATTTTTTGAAGCTAATTTAGATAATATTTTTTCTTTTTTAAACTTAGATAAATATAACGATCTATAAATTTCATAACAAACCACAATAACGGCATGAGATAGGTTTAAAGAAGTCAGTTTTTTAGAAGTTGGAATTTGAATTATAAAATTGGATAAAGATAAATCATGGTTTGATAATCCTGAAGCTTCAGGGCCAAACATCAGGCCTATTTTTGCATTTTTATGTTTTGATAATAATTTAATAAAATTTGTAATTGATAAATGTTTTTTATTAATGTCACGATTTCTAGCTGATGTTGCAAATACTAAATCAAATTTTTTTACAGAATCAATAACATTTTTATAAATTTTAGCAGATTTTATAATATCATAAGCACCAACAGAAGTCATTCTTGCCTTGGTGTTTGGCCAGCCGTCACGAGGTGAAACAATATTAAGTTTTGAAAAACCAAAATTTTTCATAGCTCTTGCGCACGAACCTATATTTTCACCAAGTTGAGGATTGACCAAAATAAAACCAAATTTATTTTGCATTTAGTTTTAAATTTGCAGGTGCGTTCTCTTTAAAGAGCTTATAATCAAGACTGTCTATTAAAGCTTTAAATGATGCTTCAATAATATTTGGCGAAACACCAATTGTAAACCAGCTAACGCCAGTTTTGTCCGTACTCTCAATAAGTACTCTAGTAGTTGCTTCGGTTCCAGTATTTAAAATTCGTACTTTATAATCTAATAATTTTAAATCAGAAAAAAAATTATAATATTTTTCTACTTTTGAAAAATTTTCTCTAATTGCGTTGTCAAGAGCATTTACTGGACCATTGCCACTTCCATTACATTTGATTTTCTTTCCATCAATCAAAAATATAACTTCTGCGTTAGTTTTTAGTTTTTCAGATTTTTCTACGGTCACACTGTAGCTTTCAACCTTGAGGTATTCAGGAACTCTTCCTAACAATCTGTTTGCTAGCAATTCAAAAGATGCATCTGCTCCATCATAGGAATATCCTGAAAATTCTCTATCTTTTACTTCTTCTAATATCTTTTGTATTTTTGGATCATTAGAATTTATCTTAATTCCATATCCTTCAAGTCTTGATAAAATATTTGATTTTCCAGCTTGATCAGAAATAATTATATTTCTGTGGTTACCTACAAGTTTAGGTTCAATATGTTCGTAGGTCTTCGGATCTTTCTTAACCGCGGAAACGTGAAGTCCACCTTTGTGAGAAAAAGCAGAAGCGCCCACATAAGCTAAACTTTTATTGGGTTTTCTATTAAGAATCTCATCGAGCATTCTAGAGCAGTCAGTAAGTGATGATAATTTTTCTTTTTTGATATTTAATTCAAATTTATCACTGAAAGTCTTTTTTAAAAATAAAGTTGGAATGATTGACATGATGTTCGCGTTACCACATCTTTCCCCTAGACCATTAATTGTCCCTTGAATTTGCCTTGCGCCAGCTAAGACGGCTGTTAATGAGTTTGACACGGCATTTTCAGTATCATTATGCGCATGTATTCCTAAATTATTTCCAGGTATAGTTAGGGATACTTCTGAAATAATATCCCCTACTTCACTTGGCAATGTACCGCCATTAGTATCGCATAAAACTAACCATCTTGCTCCTTCGTCATAAGCTTGTTTTAAACAATCTAGAGCATAATTAGGATTATTTTTGTAACCATCAAAAAAATGTTCAGCATCAAAAATGAATTCTCTTTTATTTTTTATAAAATATTTTGCTGTTTCTTTAATATTTTCTAGATTTTCTTTTTTAGTAATTCCTAGTGCAATATCCACATGAAAATCCCAGCTCTTACCTACTATACATACAGCTTTGGTATTAGCATTTAAAATTGGTGCTAAACTTGGGTCGTTATCAGCACTTCTTCCTAATTTTTTTGTCATACCAAAAGCAGTAAAAATACTTTTATTCAATTCTTGAGGAGTGTTAAAATATTCTGTGTCAGTTGGATTGGCTCCAGGCCAACCACCTTCAATATAATCCAAGCCTAGTTCACTAAGTCTTTTTGCAATTTTAACTTTATCATCAACACTAAAGTCAACTCCCTCTGTTTGGGCTCCGTCTCTTAACGTGGTATCAAAAAGAAAAATTTTTTCTTTGTTCATTTATATTTCCATTCAGTTTTATTTTGTTTGTCTTCTACAATAATTCCATTTTTAAGAAGATCATCGCGGATCTTGTCTGCCAGCTTGAAGTTGCCTAATTTTCTTGCTTGAATTCTTGCTTCGATCTGTTCTAGAATAAACTTCTCATCAACTTGCGATAATGTTTTTTTTCTTTTTTCTAGAGCTTCTTTATTTTCATTAAAAATACCAATTACTCTACACGCTTCATTAAATTCTTTTTTTTTATCTTTGTCTCCTTTAGAGGCCAAATTAAATAACTCATGTAGTTTTGCAAAGTACTTAGGCGTATTTAAATCATCCAAAAGAATTGAAAATATTTGTGTGATTTCAGTTTTAGGTTGTTCTTCATCATAAAGACCGTACCATTTCTCTAGTGTATTTTTACTTTGTTCTAGTAAACTTTCATTCCAGTCCAAGGGTTGTTTGTAGTGAGCACTTAAAAGGGCCAATCTAACAACTTGTCCATTGTATCTTTTTAACACATCTGTAATTGTCTCAATGTTTCCTAGCGACTTTGACATTTTTTCTTTCTTCATTGTCAGAAAACCATTGTGTACCCAGTAATTAGCAAGGATTTTACTAGAGTTATTTGAGCAAGACTGAGCTATTTCATTCTCGTGATGAGGAAATAATAAGTCTAGACCTCCACCATGGATATCAAATTTTTTTCCTAAATATTTTTCTGACATTACAGAACATTCAAGGTGCCAGCCAGGTCTTCCTCTTCCCCAGGGCGAGTCCCAACCTGGTTCATCATTTAAAGCAGGTTTCCATAAAATAAAATCTAATGGATTTTTTTTTAATTTTGAAACTTCTACTCTTGATCCAGATACTAATTCTTCTAAGTTTTTATTTGAAAGTTTTCCATATTCTTTAAATTTTGAAATTAAAAAATAAACATGTCCTTCATTTACGTAGGCTAATTCTTTTTTTATCAATGAATTAATCATAACGATCATTTCATTAATGTGTTCGGTAGCTTTAGGTTCGATTGATGGCTGTAAACAGTTTAAATCTTTTACATTTTTATGAAAATTATCTGTAACTTCAGACGTTATCTTGTTAATTGATAAACTTTTTTGTTTTGAAGCATCAATTATTTTATCATCAACATCAGTAATATTTCTCACATAAGAAACATTTTCTTTTCCATAAAGTTGAACTAAAACTCTAAATAATAAGTCAAAGACAACTAAAGAGCGTCCGTTGCCAACGTGAGGATTGGCATAAACTGTAGGGCCACATACATACATTCCAATTTTTTTTGGGTTAATGGGCTTGAATAGATCCTTTGACTTTGTTAGTGAATTAGAAATTTGTAAATTAGTCATTAAATTTGCACACTGGTATAGGGTTCATTTTATGAAGATTTTTTTTTCTAATTTCTAAATATTTCTTATAATTTGGATCATTACTATTATTCATAGCTTTTTCTAAGTCTTGATAAGACATACCTAGTTGATCAACATCAGTTCTAGAATCGTTCCATAAACCATCAGTTGGTTCAGCATCAATAATTGCATTGTCCACTCCTAAGTATTTTCCTAACTCCCAAACTTGTGTTTTTGTACAATCAGCAATAGGAGACACATCAACTCCTCCATCTCCGTATTTCGTATAAAATCCAACACCAAAATCTTCCACTTTATTTCCTGTGCCAACGACAATACCGCTGTTAGCTGCAGCAACTTGATAAAGAGTGGTCATTCTAAGACGTGCACGCGAGTTAGCAAACGCATGCTCATTGTTAAATTTATTTAATGATTTCTCAAATTCATTAAAAAGATTTTCTAAGCTTACAAGATTTTGTTCAACATTTTTAAATTTTTTACTTAACCAATTACCGTGAGTAATACTTAGATCATGTTGATTTTTGTTTTGATTAATAGGCATGCTTAATACGATAGTTCTTCTACCTGTTAGGGCGCAAAGCGTACTCACAACAGAGGAGTCAATACCGCCTGATATGCCAACTACTAACGACTCAAGTTTAAAGGGTGCTGACTTACAGTAGTCATCAATCCATTTTTGTATGATTTCGGCTCTTTTTTTTACTTCCATAACAATAAATTTTTTCTCATTCTTTTCAGAATTCTACCTTAATAATTATATAATAATTATTAAGATGCTGCTTTAATAATATTTTTTGAGTATTGCGAATTTTTCTTTATTTCTTCAGAAATAAGGAATGCTAGTTCTAACGCTTGACTTGCATTTAGTCTTGGGTCGCAATGCGTATGATATCTGCTGGATAAATCTTGGTCTGAAATTTTTTGTGCACCACCGGTACATTCTGTAACTTCTTGACCGGTCATTTCGATATGAAGACCACCAGCATATGTTCCTTCTGCCTGGTGAACTCCAAAAACATTTTTAACTTCTTTTACAACGTTGTTAAAAGGTCTGGTTTTGTAACCTGAAGTCGCTTTAATAGTATTTCCGTGCATTGGATCACAGGACCATATTACATTAAGACCTTCTTTTTTTATTGGTCTAATTAATTTTGACAAGCCACTTTCAACTAAATCTGCACCAAATCTTGAGATAAGAG
>Ga0115004_10001201_pt1 | contig 21038 bp, 19 predicted proteins | sample ArcticOcean_MG_C_10_FD_88737 | JGI IMG/M metagenome (GOLD analysis project Ga0115004, IMG submission 88737) | Marine microbial communities from western Arctic Ocean - ArcticOcean_MG_CB11_90 | ecosystem: Environmental > Aquatic > Marine > Oceanic | place: Arctic Ocean: Canada Basin | collected... | reverse complement strand
TAAATATTGAAGGAATATTCATTCAGATTGGCTTAGTGCCGAACACTGATTGGGTAAATGGGGCTTTAGAGTTAAGTAAATATGGCGAAATTGAGATTAATAATCACGGGGCAACATCTTTGCCAGGTGTGTTTGCAGCTGGAGATGTAACTACAGTTCCTTATAAGCAAATTATTATCGCTATGGGGGAAGGCTCAAAAGCAGCGCTTGGTGCCTTTGATTACCTAATTCGCCATTAATCTAATCTAATCAATTAATTGCTTAAGCAAAGATATGGTTATGGGTTTTTTTGTTTTTAAAGACCATTCATCAAGGGCATCTAAAGTAGTAATTAAGGATGGCAAATCACGTTTTAAATGTTTCATACAATAAGCCAGTACATTCAGACTAAGTGACATTCCTTTTTCCTTGGCATGATGTTCGAGAGCTAACATTTTCTCAGTATCCGTTAGTCCTTTTAATTGATAAACAAGCCCCCAGCATAGTCTGCTAGAAAGATCCTCCCTCAAGCCCATATGAGTTGGGGCATTTGATCCTGTAAGTAACATTTTTTTTTGTGTAGCTTTATGTTGATTAAATAAGTAAAAAATTTCGATTTGACCATCTTCGTCAAACGTATCTACATCTTCGATTATAGTTATATCTTGAGCAGAAAGTGCTTGTGAAAGATGAGATTTACCAGTCCCCTTCTCTCCCCACAAATAAATAAATTGGTAATTATCCGAATGAAGAAAATTCTTAAGTGCTTCAAGGCACTCATGATTATTTCCAGCTACAAAATTTTTTAGTGTTTTTTCCGCCGGTAGATGAATATTGAGTAAAAGTTGATCCATATAAAGTGCTTCAAGACGAAAATAACTATTGACTGTAAATTAAGTTAAAATTCTATTATACGTAATGTAATCAATTTAGTCAGAGGATAAATAAATTGTCTCAAAAATCCAAACAATCAGAATCTATTTCTTATAAAGATGCAGGTGTCGATATCGAAGCAGGAGATCAGCTAGTTAAAAATATTAAACCATTTGCAAAAATGACCTCTAGAAAAGAAGTAATAGGTGGCTTAGGTGGATTTGGTTCGATGTTTGAAATTCCTAAAAAATTTAATAACCCAGTATTAGTTTCTGGAACTGATGGCGTAGGTACAAAGTTAAAATTAGCTGTTGAGCTTAATCATCACGAGACAATAGGCCAGGATCTAGTCGCAATGTGTGTAAATGATATTTTAGTTCAGGGAGCAGAGCCACTATTCTTCTTAGATTACTTTGCCTGTGGGAGTTTAAAAGTGCCGACAGCAACTACTGTAATTAAAGGAATAGCTGATGGCTGCCTTATTGCAGGGTGCTCTTTAGTTGGTGGAGAGACAGCAGAAATGCCAGGTATGTATTCAGAAGGGGAATATGATTTAGCAGGATTTTGTGTCGGAGCTGTAGAAAAAGATAATATTATCGATGGAAATAATATTTCCAATGGAGATGTGATTATTGGATTAGCTTCATCAGGAGCACATTCAAATGGATATTCATTGATTAGAAAAATAATAGAAAATAAAAATACTGATCTTAATCAGGCATTTGATCAAAAGACACTTGGTGAAGCCCTTATGACTCCAACTAGAATTTATGTTAAATCAATACTAAAGCTCTTAAGTTTAGTAAAAATAAACGCAATGGCACATATTACTGGTGGAGGTATTACGGAAAATATCCCACGCGTTCTTCCAAATAATTTGAAGGCAACATTAGATCGAAAAAAATGGGAAATGCCTCTGATATTTGATTGGTTGAAGGAAAATGGCAATCTAAGCGAACTGGAGCTATACCGAACATTTAATTGTGGTATTGGGATGGCAATTATTATTAAATGTGAAGATCAAGGGCGCGCATTGGAGATATTAAAAAACTGTGGTGAAAAAGCATATTTAATAGGGGTCATCACAAATCGATTAAGTGATGAGTCACAAACTGAAATTAAATAGACCCCTCTTGCTTTTGGTTTTCTTCGCTAATTTAATTAGTGCAGCGCAAAATTTTCCAGATCAATTTTATGTGGAATACGAATTAAAGCAGTCAAGTAAGCTTGTTGGAACTATGACAATTCAATATGAGAGTAAAAATAAAAACTACACTTTCAAAGCAGTCACTGAAGGGCAGGGAATTTTAAGATTACTCGGTAACAGAAAGCTATATAGCAAAGGCATAATTAATAACAAAGGATTCAATCCAAAGAAATTTGAACTAAAAAATACCAAAAAACCAAAGAAAGATATTGTTGCAATATTTCAACCATCAATAAGAAAAATAGAGATCAAATATAAAGGTGAAAAAATATTTCTAGAAATGAAGCCCAAAGTTTTAGATATTGCTATTTATCTATACCAATTTAACTTTGAGAAGAAGGGACAGAATAATTACAACTTTAATGTCCTAGAGGGAAAAAAGATTCGTGAGTATTGGTATAAGAAAATAAGAGACGAAATTATTGAGGTTAATAATAAGAAAATAGTTACAGAGTTGTATGAGGGACAAATCGTTACAAATGAAAAATCAAAACACTACGTATGGATTTCTAAGGGAAAATATCGAGTCCCACTTAAATTAAGATTAGCTACAGATTTTGGATTGACAATTAATCAGAGGATAGTGAAGACAGATCTACCACTCTAAATAAATGAAAAATTACTACTTATTTATTGCGCTGGGAATTTCTTTCTTGGGGCATTTATTTTTTTTAAATAACATTAATTTTTCCTTTAATAAATTAACATCTGAAGAAAGTCTTTTTATTGAGATGATTCCTATTCCATCTAAGTCATCGATTAATGAAATAAAAAAAATTCATAAAATAAAAAAAAATATTCAACAAATTAAAAATAAAAAAAATAAAGCAACAGGGCTTTTATCTATAGATAAACAGAGGGGTAATATAGAAAAGTTAATTAAAAATGAGATCTGTGACCTATGCCAACCAGTAGAAGAAATAAATATTCCAGATGAGGAGATGGCATATGGAAAAGAAATTAAATCAATAAAAATGCAATATATAGTTTTTCATACACTAGCTCCCAATAAAGGAAACATTAATAATTTTAGGTTATTTGGAGGAAGAAAAGATGCTCCCATTATTAGTCATAAATCTGAGGTTGGGATTCTCAATATTGAATACAGTATAGATAAAGACAGGTACACCATCATTTATGAGGCAAAAGCTAATGGTATAACATCATTAGTTTATTCAAAATCATTAGTTCAAAAAAGTGAAGGAATAATTAACAAGGACGGAATACAGCCTAATTATTACTTATATAAATATGGAGATAAGCTAAAAAATGAGGCCTTTTTTGATTGGAAAGATAACAAGCTAAAGATTATCCGTCAAAATAAAAAAAATTTTTTTGATTTAGTCGAAGGTACTCAGGACCAACTTAGCTTTATGTTTCAATTTATGTTTTTGAACCCACTTAACAAAATGCAAATACCAATTACAAATGCTAAAATTTTTAAGACATATGACTATCAATACATAAAAGAAGGTGAAATGAAGAGTAAGATAGGCGACATAAATTATATTCATGTAGCAAAGTTTAATTATCAAGATCCAGAAAGAATTGATCTTTGGCTCGCAAAAGACTATGGTTTCCTTCCTTTTAAAGTATCAATAACTGATGAAGATTTGAGTACTACTACTCAAGAAATATATAAAATTCAAGTGGAAAAAAATGATTAATAAATTTGTTATATCCGTATGTGCAGATATTTTGAAAGAAGTTTTTATTGGCAAAAATCCAGCAGATGTTCATCTAAGTTATTTTTTTAAAAAAAATAGGAATCTTGGTAGCCACGACCGATCTAACATCGCAGAGTTATTTTATGGGGTTATAAGAAATAAAAGATATTTAGAGGAAGTGGTCCAAGATGAAAATCCTAAGAAAATGATCCTAGTTTATTTAATGGTTATGTTGGGGAAAAGTGTACGTGAATTAACTCCAATATTAAATGATCGTGAAGTTGAGTGGCTAAAAGATAAAAAATCTAACAAACAAAAAATAGATAGCTGGCCTGTCAAATTAAGTCTCCCAGATTGGTTATGGGATAGACTCATTAAGCAGTATTCAGAAAAAGAGTTAATTGAGTTAGCTCAAAGCTTGCTTGTCCCTGCTCAATTAAATCTGCGGGTAAATACATTAAAAGATAAATCAAGGGATGAGGTAATTAATGAGCTTAGGGAATCATTTCCAGAGCATGAGAATTTAATATTGCCCACTATCCATTCTCCATTAGGTATATCGTTGCCCAGAGGAACTTCTATTAATAAGCATTCATTATTTTTGAGAGGAAATATTGAGGTTCAGGATGAAGGTAGCCAAATCCTTTCATTCCTATTGTGCCCTGGACGTGGTCATATGGTGGCAGATTTTTGTGCTGGCGCAGGAGGTAAGTCATTAGCCATATCATCAATAATGAAAAATACTGGCCGCGTTTATGCATTTGATATTTCTGAAAGACGTTTAGCAAATTTAAAGCAAAGACTTAAAAGATCTGGCGGCTCTAATATAATGATGCAGAGAATAGCCAATGAAAATGATCTTAAAATAAAAAGATTGAAAGGAAAGTTTGATAGAGTCTTAGTAGATGCACCATGTACTGGATTAGGCACATTAAGACGAAACCCTGATTTGAAATGGCGTCACACTCAAAAGTCACTGTCTGAACTTGTTGTAAAGCAAGGAGCAATTCTTAGCTCTGCTTCTACATTATGTAAGAAGGGCGGTTACTTGGTCTATGCGACATGTAGTTTGCTTAATGATGAAAATGAAATGATTGTCGAGGAATTTCTTAGTAAACATAATGGCTTTGCTGTTATTTCAGCTCAAGCTGCTTTAGAGAAATATGGTATAAAGCTAGAATCTGATAATTTTTTAAAGCTTTATCCTAATGCTCATAGCACAGATGGGTTTTTCGGTGCCCTATTAGAGAGAATTGACTAAATGATGAATACAAATAAAATGATTTTTATAGCTGCTGCTATGGGGATTTTCCTAGGATTATTGATTAAATTTTTCCCTAATCTATTTTTTGTTGAGTATTTATTAGTAATGACTGATCTAGTCGGAAAAATTTTTATTAAAAGTTTGAAAATGATTTTAGTTCCTCTTGTTTTTTTCTCAATTGTTGTTGGCGTTTCAAATCTTGGGAGAGGTAAAAACTCAAGCTTAATATGGAAGTCAACTTTTTTATATTTTATGGTAACTATGTCAATTGCAATTACCTTGGCTCTGATTGTTATGAATATTGTTCAGCCAGGTGTTGGTCTAAGTATTGAATCTTGGCAATCAGTCAATAATAACCTGCCAGCCACCATGACAATATCAGAATTCTTTAAACAGTTTTTATTGAGTTTATTTGAAAATCCATTTCATTCACTCGCTTCTGGAAAAATTCTACCGCTAATAGTTTTTTCTATTATTATTGGCGTTGCATTAAATGATAGGCAGGGTAGTTTTAAGGCAGCCAAAGATGTCTTTACTAGTCTTTATGAGGTTATGCTTAAGATTGTTCATTGGTTAATGCTATTTGCACCATTTGGTGTATTTGCACTTTTAGTGAATATGGTTGTTAGCCAAGATATGGATTTATTTTCGCAATTAGGCATTTTTATTTTTACTGTGATATTTTTGATTTTATTTCATGGGGTTGTAATCCTCCCAACTATTTTATTTTCCTTAACAAAAATAACACCTATAAATTTATGGAGAGAAGGAAAGCCAGCATTTATTACTGCATTTGCAACTAGCTCAAGTGCAGCAACCCTCCCAATTACTTTGAGTGTAGCTAACGATAATTTCAAGACCTCTAAAGGGGTATCTAATTTTGTTCTTCCCTTGGGAGCTACTATGAATATGGATGGGACAGCATTGTATGAGGCAGCAGCAGCATTGTTCATTGCAAACCTAGTTGGTATGGACCTCACTTTAGCTCAGCAGCTTATTTTATTCTTTACTGCTATGGTTGCGTCAATTGGGGCTCCAGGAATTCCTAGTGCTGGAATGGTAACTATGGCAATGGTTTTACAGGTCGTAGGTTTGCCTTTGGAAGCATTAGCTATTCTTCTGCCAATGGATAGGTTGATCGATACATTTAGAACAACAATTAATGTTGAAGGTGATTTAGTGGGGGCACTAATTGTCGATAAAATTACAAAGCCTTAACTTTCTTTTTCTTTTTTTCAATAATTCCTAGAGATAAAGAATAGGCAGCAGGTATAACAATTAAGGTTAGTAAAGTAGAAGAAATCATTCCGCCAATTACGGCAATGGCAAGTGGTCCATTTGATTCAGACCCAGCACCATAACCTAAGGCTGCTGGCATTAAGGCCAATATTAATGTAAGAGAAGTCATTAGAACTGGGCGAAGGCGGATGGGACACGCTTCCAGGAGTGCCTGATCTGTTTTTTTCCCCGCTGCTTTTAATTGATTTGTCATATCAACTAATAGAATAGAATTTTTTGCAACAAGTCCAATCAAAAGGACCATTCCAATCATTGAGTAAATATTAAGACTATTCCCAGTGATCCACAATAAAAATATACCTCCAATTACTGCTAATGGCTGTGCTAGCATGACTATTAAAGGTTGAAAAAATGAGTTAAAAAGACTCGCTAAGACCATATAAAGTAATATAGTCGCTAGAATAAATACGAAAATTATATTACTCATCGTTTTTGCAAACTCTTTAGCCTGACCTTCTAATTGAATTGAATATTCTCCAGGAAGAATATTCTTGCTGACTTGTTCAATTAATTTAACCGCTTCACCAAGAGACATTGTTGGATTGGAATAAAAATTAGATGAATATTGTAAATCTTGTCGCCCCATCACTGCAGGCCCCAATTCTTGGTGGAAAGAGGCTATCGTATCAAGTCGCACTAATTCACCGGATGTACTTCTTAAATATATTTTATTAAGATCGTTTAATTTTTCAAATGACCCTTCCTTTGCTTTTAACCTAATATCATATCTTTGCCCGTCCCCTGGTTCATCGTTAAATCTTGCAACATCCAATCCATTACTTAGGACGGAAATCGCTTCGGCGATATCAGCGGCGCTAATTCCGAAACTGGAAGCCCTGTCCCGATCTATATCTAAAATCATTTGAGGTAGATTAAGTTGTAAATTAAGATCAATCCTTCCTAATCCTTCATTTTCAGATAGTTTGATTAAGAGCTCATCACTTAATGTAGAAACTTTTTCAATGCTTGGCCCGGTAATTGAGAATTGTAATTTTTCTGAGCGTCTACCTCCAGCAAATGAAACTCCTGAAGGAAAAGCTTTTACACCAGCAAGTTTATTAAAATCAATCCTCATTTTAGCCATAATTTCAGACTGAGATAGTGAGCGTTTATTTTTTTCTTTCAGCCTAACGGAAATAAAGCCACTATTAACTTGCCCTCTACTACCAAGTCCAATTGATGAGAAAATACTAGCTGTGAACTCATCATATTGATTAATAATTTTCTCAACTTCCAATAATTTGCTATAGGTATATTCCATATTAGAACCTAACGGAGTTTTAAATCTGACTGTAAAGCGACTTTCATCTTGTTCGGGAACTAATGTTTTTTCTACTTTTGAGAAAAGGAGACTGCTAGCAAGAACTATAATTAGGCTTGAAATTAGAACTTTTAATCGATGGGATAAAGCCCAAGTTAATATTTTCTCATAATTTCTATCTAGTTTTTCAAAGAGACTATCTAAACCACTGAGCCAACTAATTTCTTTTTCTTTCATTGCTAAAAACTTTGAGCACAACATAGGGGTTAATGTTAAAGAAATAATTAACGAGACTAATATTCCTGCTGTAACAACTACTGCAAAAGATTCAAAAAAACGGCCAATGATTCCATCCATAAATATAACTGGTGCAAAGATACAAACCAAAGCTAATGAGGAAGCTAGAACTGCAAATACAACTTCTTTACTCCCATTAATGGCAGCATTAAAAATATTTTTATCAATATTTTTTTGATGGCGAAAAATATTTTCAAGGACTACAATGGAATCATCGACAACAACACCAATTAATAATATTAGAGCGAGTAAGGTCATACTATTAAAGGTAAAGCCATAAAAATACATCACGGCAATAGACCCCAGAAGTGAAATAGGTATCGCAATTGCAATTATGAATGTAGATCTAAGAGATTTTAGGAAAAAGAAAACGACTAAAGCCGCCAATAAAGTACCTTCGAGAATATGGTTCTGTAGCGACTTAACCATAGATTTAATATAAATCGAATCATCTGTTGATACCTTTAGCTCTAAACCGGGCGGTAAATCCGGTCTTATCTGCGTGTCAATTTTTTCTTTAATTTTATTAATAATATCGACAGTATTAGAATTCGCTACCTTTATAATTCCAAGACCAATTGAAGGTTTGCTGTTGTGTCGAGCAGTTTGTCTATAATCATCCAAACCATCCTCTACTTCAGCCACATCTTTTATTTTAATTGGACCACCATTGCGATAAGTAACAATCATTTCATTTAAATCTTTAACTTTATGGAACTCTAAATCAAGTTTAAACATTTTTTCTGACTGAGCCCTTACAAGAAATCCGCCAGGTAACTGAATATGCTCTTTCTTAAAGGCAACAATTAAATCCTTAGCCGTTATTTTTAAAGCAGACATTTTTTCAGGGAGCAGATTAATCCTTATGGTTCTATCCCTCTTTCCACCTAGCGTGACATAACCCACACCATCAACAGTTTCTAATTTTTTCTTTAAAATGTTATTCGCGTAGAGATTTAATTGCTGAACGGTCCGATCTCCAGTTAGACCTAACCACATGATCGCACTTGCATTTGTTTCAACTTTTCGAACAACTGGAGGGACAATGTCGTCGGGTAATCGCCTAGCTAATCGACTTACTTTGGATTGAATTTCATTAAACGCGACCTCAATATCTTTGTCTAAATTAAATGTGACACTTACGACAGAGACACCCGGAGATGATTCGGACTTAATAGAATCAATACCCGGAGTGGTGTTTACTGCTTCTTCAATTAAATTAGTAATGCTGGCATCAACAATTTCGGGATTAGCACCCTCTAAAGTTGTTGTAATAGTGAGAATTGGAAAATCAATCGTAGGAAATTTATCAATTCCGATTTTTTGGAAACTAATAATTCCTAATAAAACAAATACGGCAGAAATCATCCAGGCTAGCACATGTCTTCGTATTGAAATTTCAGGTAACGTCATACTTTTATGGGGATGAAATATTAATGGAAGTTTGATCAGTTAGATATGCCGCCCCGTCAAGCGCAACTACTTCATTTTCTTCTAACCCTGAAAGAATTTCAATAACACCATCCTGATTAATGCCAATTGTGACCTTACGCTGCTCAACCTTATCATTATTAACTATATAGACAACTTGCCCTACCGGTCTTAATACAACACTTTGTTCTGGGACAGCAACACCTTTTCTTGATGAAAAAATTACAGTTCCTTTTACACTAGCTCCAGGTTGCCACTCAGGCTGACCTTCAATATCAGCTATGATATCTATAGACCTACTATCAGACATTAATTGAGGTTTTAATTCAGCAATCTTGGCTGTAATTTCATTTTTTGAGGTCGGAGTTTTGAGTTTTATAGGGATTCCTGATTTTAGTTTCCTGGCCAATTTTTCAGGAAATGGTATATGTGCTCGAAGCTTTTTATTACTAATAATCTGAAATATCGGATCTCCTATTTTTAGAAAATCTCCAATTGAAGGAATTTGTTTTTCAATTGCCCCAGAAATGGGAGCATAAATTTTAGTTTTTTCAAAATTAGACTGAGCAATATTTTTTTTTGATTGAGAAATTTCTAGCTCTTCGAATGTTTCGTTTTTTTCAGTGATAATTATATCTAGTGCATTAGAAGAAATAAATTTCTTATCAACTAGACTCAAATTCCTTAGATAATTTTTTTCTTGGTTAGCAAGTCGAGCCTCAAGCTTTCTAACCTCTGCTTTTGCAAGAGAAAGTTGGAATTGGTAATCTTTTTGTTCTATCTCAGCGAGAAGGTCACCTTTTTTTACAATAGAGCCTGTTCGCGCATGCAATTTAATTACTTTTCCTGAAATTTCTGTGGCAATAGTCGGATCAATAATTCCTCTAATTGACCCAATTGCAGATTCCTTATCTTCAAAACTCTTTAATGAAGCTTTGGCTGTTGTTATATAGATAGCTCGTTTTGTTTTTTCCGCTAAAGGTTCTTTTTCGGAACAACCAATAAGAAATATGCTGAATATAGTAAATACAAATATATATTTAATGCTATTTCTCATGAATTTTTTCCAAATTAATTAAATTCCAATTGAACAAAGGTCCTGGATCTGTTTTTCGTTGTGGTGCAATTTGATTGTGACCAACAATATCACTAATTGGGTAATTCTTACATAGACACTTAATAAGGTTTATAAGTTTCATATATTGATTATCCTCAAAGGGTTCATGATCAGTTCCTTCTAACTCTATTCCAATAGAAAAATCATTGCAGTTTGATTTATGTTTCCATGATGATTCGCCAGCATGCCAAGCTCGATTATTACATGAAACAAACTGTATCAACTCTCCTGATCGCTTAATCAAGAAATGGGAAGATACCTTAAGTTCTTTGATAGTTTTAAAATAAGAATGTTTTTTTAAGTCTAATTTATTTTGAAAGAAATCCTCAATATAATTACCTCCGAATTGGTTGGGTGGTAAGCTTATATTATGAATTACCAATAAATCTATATCGGTATTTTTTGGTCTACAATCAAAATTAGGAGACTGAATTTTGTTTAAATTCTCTATAAAACCTTGATCATCTATTCTAAATAATTTTTCGTTTGAGTTCATGGAGAGTAGATTATAATTTATTGTTTCAATTGGTACTTATTTTAGTCGCTTTTGATGTCTTAAGCATTAATTTACTTTTTTGGAGGGTTGAATGTTTATTGATTATGTAATATTTGGCATTGTGGATAACATTGTTATGCTGGTGGGCGCCTTTTTTGGTCTCGGATTAGAAAAATACCTACCAAAAAGTTTTCAGGTTGGTTTAGGAGCAGTTATAGGTGCTGGAATAGGAAATGCATTCAGTGATTTTATGGGTGGTGCAGTGAGCTTAAATTGGCCCTTAGCTTTTGGCACAGGGCTTGGTTGTATAATTGCTTTAATTGCGATTCCTATTTTTTATAAAACCCAAAAATACTTTAAATAAGTAAATTTTAATAATTTGCTTAAAATTAAGATAAATCGTATTGGAAGGCTCTATGCGTGCATGTTTTATGAGGTAATAATCCAAATTGGATTATGGTTCATTGTGACCTTTTTTACGTTGGCTGTCTTTAATTTAGATTTGTCATCAAATTCGAATTTATTACGATTTATTTTGTGGGCTTCATCAGGCACATATTTTATTTCTTCATGGTTTTATGGGGGGCAAACATTAGCAATGAAGGCCTGGAAGCTTAAGTTGATCATCCCAGAAGAGAAGAAATTTTTTAATTATTTTTTGTTACGGTATTTTTTGGCATCAATGAGTATGGCTTTTTTCGGCATTGGATTTCTTTATATCTTTTTTGATAAAAATAATCGTTATTTACATGATCGAATCCTAGGGTCTGAGATTATTTATACTCAAACCTAATTATTAAATATATGCCAATTAATAGAAATATTAATGTTGGGACAAATGCAGTCAGGTATGGAGGCCAGTCATTTAATAAACCTAAATGTCTGATCATCGTATTAAAAATTTGATAAGCAATTCCAGCAGAAATCCCAATAAAAGTTTTTAAAAATTTTCCTCCCGATCGTTCTTGTAAAAATCCAAATGGCACAGCAAAAATAAGCATTACTAGAGGTATTATTGGGTGAATAATTTTTTCCCATAAAGCAACTTCGTAGCGCGTAGTTTTTTGATTATTGATCTTTAGATAGTTAATAAACTTAAATAGATTCAATGTATCCATTTTTTCTGGTGAAATAATAAGCACATTCATCATCTCTGGCCTAATAAGAGACTTCCAATTTCCCTTTAAAATTGAATTTGTTTCTACAAGATTATTGCTAAATACTGTTTGAGATATATCCTCTAATTTCCATTGACCTTCATGAAAAATTCCCTTTTCAGCATTAGTTATTGTCCTTAGGTTAAAGTCCTTATCAAATTCATAAATATGAATATCTCTTAATGAAGCATCTGGCATTACATTTTCAATATTGACAAAATTATTACCATCTTTAATCCAAAACCCTGATTTAAATTCTTGACTTACACTTGAATCGGTAGCGCTAATTTTTAGTTGTTGGGCATTCTTTTCTGAGCCTGGAGCAATTAAATCACCAACAATTAAGGTAAAAATCGAAAAAAATAAACCTACATAAAATAAAGAGGCTGTTATCTTTCTTATTGAAAGGCCGCTAGCTCTCATAACAATTAATTCTGAATTTTGCGAAAGCTGCCCGATGGCATACATACTTCCAATAAGCACAGATAAAGGAATAATTTCATAAATATGCCCAGGAATACTTAAGATAACGAATATAATAATTTGTGGCAGACCATATTTACTTTTACCAAGATCATTAATTTCTTGAAGAAAATCAAAAAATGAAAATAATGCAATTAGCCCAAGCATGATCATCATAATACTAATTAAAAATTCTTTATTAAGGTATCTAGTAAGCATTATCTAATTCCCTCGTCTTCTTGTTATTTTTTGCGGAAATAGGGGTAGATTAAACGATCTTCTATATAAGAGGTAAAGGCCTAATAAGCCAACTACTAAGTGTATAGGCCAGAAACCAAACCAAATAGAAATTGCGCCACTAGATACTAGGCTGTGAGATACACCAAGCATGTTATTGTAAATTACGAATAATAATAGTGCGCCCACAATATTCATAGATCTTCCAGTTCTAGGGTTTATAAAGCTTAAGGAAATAGATAATAATATAAGCATTGCAGCTGATATTGGTAATGAGGCTCTCCACATTAACTCAGCAATATAAGGATTTCGGTTACTTTTATTTTGAGTCAGTAATAACTCCATTGTCGATTTAGCTTCAAGGATTCCCGCACTTGCACCAACAGCTATTAATTTAGGCACATCTTTTTCAACTAAAATTCCATATTCAGTAAATTTTGTTATTGAAAATTCGTTACTATTAAGCTGCCCTTCATATCGCTTTCCATCTTTCATTACAATATAATTTTCACCATTTTTGTTTTTTACTCTTTTACCCTTATTTGAAACAATTACTCCTAACTTACCATTTTGCCTCGACTGAACAAAAATATTATTAACGCTACTTCCAAGATCGCTAAATCCTTCTACATAAAATATACGGTTATTACTTTTTGACTCCTTAAATGTTCCCGGTGCAATAGTTGCTAATTCATCTCTATTTTTTAATCCATTTTTAAATTCCTCTGATTTTTGAACTGCCCAAGGACTTATGTAGAAAGATAATGATGAAATTAATATAATAATTGGCAAGCTAAATATTAGGATAGGCTTTACTAAATTATGTAAGCTCAGCCCTGCACTGAACCAAACAATCATCTCACTGTCCCTATACCAACGACTAAGCGTTAAAAGAATAGCAAGAAAAATTGTAAGCGATAGAAGGAGAGGAAGATGCTTTAATAAGTTAAAAACAAGGATCGTATCTACAGTATCGTTAGGTATAATACCTTTTGCCGCAAGCCGAAAAATATAGACTGCTCTTTGGGCTACTACTATCCCAGACAATATTAAAATTGTAGAAAGAGCAGTAAAAAAGAGCTCTCTGGTCAGGGATGATTTAAATAACATGGCTAAACAGTAGCTTCATTAATTTTAAGGACATTTATAGATGAAAGTTAATATTAAAACAGATTTAGTCACAAACATATCAAGCGATGTTATCACATTAGGGGTTGACGATAAAAATCAACTCATTGATTCCTCAAGGCTCGATAAGAAAACGGTAAGTTACCTTAATAATGTAATAGCGTTGGGGGATATTTCAGAGAAGCTAGGTTCGGTGAGAGTTGTTCATGGAGATCATTTTTACCCCAAGGTATTATTGATTAGAATAGGTAATCCAAAAAAATTAACCCCAAATCAATTCTATAACGCAATTTTATCCGTTGCTAATGAACTAAAATCTCTCCAATTTAAAAGCTTATTGTTGCCTATTAACCAGTTCATGAATGACTCCTTAAGCTCACATACAGTAGCTGAATATTCAGTTAGGGGACTAATAGATGCATTATATGTCGTTAATTCACTCAAGACTCTTAATAAGGTTAAGAGGAATATATTTCAGACTACTATTCATTACATAGGTAGCGATCTAAACCAAGTCAAAATTGGTGTTAAGCATGGTGTGGCTGTAATGGAAGGTGGAAATTTAACTAAGGACTTAGGTAATTTGCCACCAAATATATGTACTCCTAAATATCTTGCAAGCGTGGCTAAAAAATTAGGAAAAGAATATAAATTTAAAGTTAGTATTTTTGACCAGAAAAAAATTGAAAAACTCAAGATGGGTTCTTTTTTAGCTGTAGCTAAAGGTAGCCGTGAAGAGCCTCGTTTTATAATTATGGAACATAACAAAGGACCTAAAAATCAGAGACCAATTGTTCTTATAGGTAAGGGGATAACTTTTGATGCGGGTGGTATTTCAATAAAACCATCTGCAGATATGGATGAGATGAAATATGATATGGGTGGTGCTGCTTCGGTAATGGGTGTTATGAAAACAGTAGGGGCTCTAAATTTACCGCTAAATATTATCGCAATTATCCCATCATGTGAAAATTTACCTGATGGGCTCGCAGTAAAACCAGGCGATATTGTTACAAGTATGTCTGGGCAAACTATTGAAATATTAAATACAGATGCTGAGGGTAGATTAATACTCTGTGATGCTCTTACATATGCCGAAAGATATAAACCTGAGACAGTCATTGATATTGCAACACTGACAGGTGCGTGTGTTATTGGATTAGGACATCACGCAACTGGCTTATTCTCAAACCACGACCCATTAGCTATAGAACTTGAATTAGCAGGTATTAGAGCATTAGATAAAGCCTGGAAGATGCCATTGTGGGAAGAATACCAGCCACAACTAAATAGTAATTTTGCAGATATGGCCAATATTGGTGGTAGAGCTGGCGGGAGTATAACAGCGGCATGTTTCTTGTCACGGTTTGCTGAAAGTTTTAATTGGGCTCATTTGGACATTGCTGGGACAGCCTGGAAGTCAGGTAAAGAAAAGGGATCAACCGGAAGACCTGTGCCACTTCTCAGTCAATTTTTGATCAAAAGATCTAGGGAGTAGTTTTTTGACCAATGTCCAATTTATTTTTAATGTAGAAGATAAATCAATATTATTACAAAAATTGCTTCTACAAAATTTAAAAAAAAAGAAGACAAGCCTAGTTTTTTGTGAAGATCAATCTGAATTAAGAGCTTTGTCAGAAAATTTATGGGTCAATTCCGGAGTAAATTTTTTCCCTCATATGGCGGACGAACCATATGAAAATGAGATGATTATTTTATCTGATGATAGGATTGATTGGATGGATGATACTTTAATAAATTTCTCTGATTCGATGATTAATGGTTTTAATCGCTATTTAAAGTTAATTGAGCTAGTGACAGATGATGATGAAACCAAAGAAAAAGCAAGGGATCGATTTAAATTTTATAAGGATTGTGGTTACAAATTAAATTCAGTTGATGCTAAACAATTAAGCGCTAATATGTTCTAGGTAATATTTTTTCCTTAAAAAATCATTCTCATTAAATATCTCATTAATTGATATCTCACATATCCATGTCACGTGAGGCTTATCATTTAAGAGCTCAGGAGTTTTAGTAAGATCTGGATTGATGTTTAATATTTTTCCGTCGACAGGTGCAATAATATCTGAAGCTGTTTTTACAGATTCAATAATGCCCATTGGCTGATTGTAGAATATTTTTTTATCAGATTTTATGTCAATAAAAACAATGTCACCCAATAAGTCTTGAGCAAAGTTGGTTATACCAAGCTGACACCTATGATCATCAATATATTTTAACCAAACATGTTCTTTGGTATAGAAAAGCTCGTCTAAATATTCCATATTTTTACTAATTTATAAAGTGACAATATTACCTTAAGTGTATATCATCAATTGAATCTAATAAATATAGGATAAGTAAGTGAGTAAAATATTAAATAGCTTTCTTATTATTTGTTTATTCGGCATCCCCTTCCAACTTTACTCCAAAGAAAAGATTAATGACCCTAAGATTCGTTCTTTAAGGGCAATGATTGTGAATCAGCAAAGTGGTGAGATAATTTATAAAAAAAATTCAAAACAGAAAGCATCAATTGCATCGTTAACCAAACTTATGACTGCAATGGTTATATTAGATTCGGGTCTCGATTTATCAGAGGAGTTACGAATTTCAAAAAAAGATATTGATAAACTAAAGTGGACTAAGTCAAGATTGCCTATCGGTTCAACCCTCAGCCGATTGGAATTATTAAAAGTTGCTCTTATATCATCAGATAACCGCGCTGCATATGCATTGAGTCGGACTTACCCATCTGGAAGAGAGGCATTTATTGAGGCTATGAATGTAAAAGCGATTCAATTGGGAATGGAAAACAGTCAATTCCGAGATCCAACAGGACTCGATAGACGCAATATATCTACTGCACAAGATCTAGTAAAAATGGTTCAAGCTGCCTATGAATACAAATTAATCCGTCAAATTACTACAACACCTTCTGAAAAAGTTACTATTGGAAAAAGAAATACTCCATTCGGCTTCTTGAATACAAATAGGTTAGTTAGGAGAGGGGTCTGGGATATTGGACTATCAAAAACAGGCTTTATTAGAGAAGCAGGAAGATGTTTGGTAATGCAAACAACAATAAATAATAAACCGATTATTATGGTATTTCTTAAATCACATGGAAAATATACAAGGCTTGGAGACGCTAATAGAGTAAAGAAGTGGATAGAAAAGAATAACAATAAGAAAAGTCAAATTACCCAGTTGAATTATAAAGTTACACCACCTTCTTAGGCAGCCCACTGTTAATTTGATTGCTTAGGCCAGGTAATTTTCATACTTAATCCTTAGCAGGTTTCTTCTTAGCAGGTTTCTTCTTAGCAGGTTTCTTCTTAGCAGGTTTCTTCTTAGCCTCTTCTTCAGCCTTTTTTGTTAAAAGCTTTAAAGCTTTTTCTAATGAAATAGAGTCAAGATCAGTATCTTTCGAGAGATTAACTTTGGTACCATCCATTTGTATATAAAATCCAAAGCGGCTTTTATATATATCTACCGAACTTTTTGAATCTGGATTTACTCCAATCCTTATGAGCGGCTTTAATAAATCAACAGCAAACTCATGCGTAATTTCAAAAATATTTTCAGACTTTGGTATAGATTTAAATTTTCCATTGTGATTAACATACGGCCCAAAACGACCAATATTGGCTATAATTTTTTCCCCTGTTTCTGGATGTATTCCCAAATCTCTTGGTAGAGAAATTAATTGCTTAGCAGTACTTTCATCTAAGTCAGCTAGAACAATCTCAGGTGGAATAGTTACTCTTTTTGGCTTTAATTTGTCACCATCCAAAGGAAGGCCTAATTGGAGATATGGCCCATAAGGACCAATTAATAATAATATATCTTTCTTAGAAACTTCATCTTGAGCTATTACTTTTGGCTCTTGAGGCAAGTCGCCATTTGAACTTCTAGTAAAATCACAATCAGGGTACCCAGAACAGGCAATGAAGTTCCCTCTTTTGCCTAACTTTGAGAGTAAGGGCTTTTCACATTTTGGACAATTCTCTCCAATTTCTTTCTGAGTAATTTTTGTTCTATCTAGGTCACCTTTTTCTTTAATCCTTGCAATAAATACATCCCAAAAATCTTGCAGCACAGTAAGGGAATTTTTTTTATCTGCAGCAATATCATCAAGCTGAGATTCTAGGTTAGCTGTAAAATCATAATTGACATAATTTTCAAAATGTTCTGTTAAAAATTCGATTACGACTTTTCCAACATCTGTAGCTACAAATCGTTTTTTTTCCAAAAGAGCATAGTCTCTCTCTTGTAAGGTTGTGATTATACTTGCATAGGTTGATGGCCTGCCAATTCCAAATTCCTCTAATGTCTTTACAAGGCTTGCTTCTGTAAACCTTGGTGGCGGCTCGGTAAAATGCTGTACTCCTATAATTTTATCAACATCTAATAGATCGCCAACTTCAAGGGGTGGAAGCTTTGATTCATTGTTTTCATTATTTTTTGAGTCATCTTCATCTTCTAAATAGACTGACATAAATCCTGCAAATTTTAGTGTTTGACCAGTAGCCCTAAAAATACTCTCACCTTTACCAACTTCCAGGTCTATACTTACAGCATCAAATACTGCTGGTGACATCTGGCATGCTAATGCTCTTTTCCAAATTATTTGATAAAGTTTAAATTGTTGGTCCGATAAAAATCTCTTTATATTTTGAGGTGTTCTCTCAATATTTGTTGGTCGAATAGCTTCGTGGGCTTCTTGTGCATTTTTCGCTTTTGTTTTGTAACCGATTGCTTTTTGGGGAAAATATTCGTTAGTGTAATTTGATTCTAGGTAATTTCTTATTTGATTTGTTGCTTCGTTAGACAGACTCATCGAGTCCGTTCTCATATATGTTATTAGGCCAACAGTTCCCTCTTCAATGCTAATGCCCTCATAGAGTTGTTGAGCCGTAATCATGGTACTACGTGTTGTAAAGCCAAGTTTTCGAACAGCTTCTTGTTGGAGTGTAGAAGTTGTAAATGGAGCTGTAGGATTTCTTACCCTTTGTTTTTTTTCAACTCTAGATACCCTTGCCTTGCCAGAACTCTTAAGAAGTAACTCCCCTACTATTTTTTTTTCTTGTTCTGCAGAGGTGATAGTAAATTGCTCTAATTTCTCATTATTTAAGATGGTTAATTTTGAAGTAACTTTTGCTTTATCTTTTAATGCATCAAGTTGAATACTCCAATACTCGAGACTATCAAATTTTTCTATTTCTTTTTCACGCTCAACAATTAACCTAAGTGCAGGACTTTGAACTCTTCCAGCTGATAGTCCATATCTTATTTTTGACCATAATAAAGGAGAAAGATTAAATCCAATAAGATAATCCAATGCTTGACGAGCCTGTTGTGCATGAACCAGTGGTTGAGCAACTTCACGTGGATTATTTAATGCTTCAATAATAGCTGACTTAGTTATTTCGCCGAAAATAATTCGACTGATTTTCTTGGTACCTACTAATTTTTTTGAGGCTAGAACTTCTGCAATATGCCATGCAATCGCCTCTCCTTCTCTGTCTGGATCGGTTGCGAGTAATATTTCATCAGATTTTTTTACCGCATTTGAAATTGCATCTATGTGTTTTTTATTTCTAGGACTGATTTCATAGTTCATTTCAAAAGTATCAGTATTGATGCCCTTAGACTTTGGTAAAAGGTTTCTAATATGGCCATACGATGCCAGAACTTGATATTCCTTACCAAGATAATTTCCAATTGTTTTGGCTTTTGATGGTGATTCAACAATTAATAATTTTTGCATGTATCGGTTTATAACTAGAGTTAAAAACTAGGCATCATATGTAGAAAATAGAAACTATTCAAGTTAAATAGAATATTAAAGATAATTTTTTATACTTTTTGAGACTGATTAATAAAATTAATAATACTAAATGAATCTAGATTTTCTTTGGAAATATCTGATAATTTGAGGGACTCAAAATCAAATAAACTCTTATCTGCAAGGTGAGATAGTTCAATATTTGATATAGCCCCAAAAATATTATTAACCCTACCTGGACTATCTTTTTCCCAGGTACTTAGCATTGTTTTAATTTTTTTTCTTTCTAGGTTCTCTTGTGAGCCACATAAGTCACAAGGAATAATAGGGAATTTCATAGTATTGGCGTAATCCTTAATATCTTTTTCCTCACAAAATGAAAGAGGGCGAATAATAATATTTTTTTTGTCGTCAGATAGTAGTTTAGGAGGCATTGATTTTAATTTTGACCCATGAAACATATTTAAGAAAAAAGTTTCAACTATGTCATTTTTGTGATGACCTAAAGCAATTTTGGTCGCACCTATTCTTTTGGCAGTCTTATATAAAATACCTCTTCTTAGTCTTGAGCATAAAGAACAAGTAGTTTTTCCTTCAGGAATTTTAGACTTTACAATTGAATATGTATCTTCATTAACAATTTCGTATGGAATATCATGAGCGATAAAATAGTTTGGCAAAATGTTTTGAGGGAAGTTTGGTTGTTTTTGATCTAAATTGACGGCAATGATATCAAAGCGAATGGGGGCCTTTTTTTTTAATGCTAATAGCATTGTTAGCATTGTAAAAGAATCTTTACCGCCACTAATGCAAACCATAACCCGATCGCCATCTTCGATCATATTATAATGCATAATAGCTTTGCCAGTAAGGCCGATTAATTTTTTTCTTAATTTTAGGAAATTACGAGTAGGTTTTGGGGGAAGAATTTCTAAATTCATAATTACCTCCTACCTCCGTCAATATTTATAGTTTCACCTGTAACAAAAAGTGCATTTAATAATAAAAACTCTACTGCTTTTGCAATATCAGCTGGCTCACCCAACCTTTTCAGTATCGATTGATTGATAACCTCATCCCGATATTTTTTGTCAAATTCTTGACTATGACGCCCGTATTGCGAATCCATTTCTGGCCAGATAATAGCTCCAGGGGCAACAGCATTTACTCGGATATCTGGACCTAAATCATTAGCTAGAGATTTTGTTAGATTTTCAAGTCCAGATTTTGCAATAGAATAAACTGTGTAATTTTTTTTTGGATTCGCAATACGGGCGTCTGTAATATTAACAATTGCCCCCTTATTTTTTTTAAGATAAGGATATGCGAATTGACTAAGGAATAATGGTGCTTTTAGGTTGGTCGAAAT
>Ga0115004_10001200_pt1 | contig 21051 bp, 19 predicted proteins | sample ArcticOcean_MG_C_10_FD_88737 | JGI IMG/M metagenome (GOLD analysis project Ga0115004, IMG submission 88737) | Marine microbial communities from western Arctic Ocean - ArcticOcean_MG_CB11_90 | ecosystem: Environmental > Aquatic > Marine > Oceanic | place: Arctic Ocean: Canada Basin | collected... | reverse complement strand
CTTAAATTATCAAGATGGGAAAAAGAACATAAAATACAATCAGACAGACCTCCACTTATTAATGCAAAAGTAGTAATTTCTGGAGGACGCTCACTTGGAAGTGCTGAAAAATTTAATTCTGTATTAGTGCCTTTAGCAGATAAATTAGAGGCTGCACTTGGAGCAACACGAGCAGCAGTTGATGCAGGATATGCCCCTAATGAAATTCAAGTGGGTCAAACTGGGGTGGTTGTGGCCCCAGATTTATATATAGCTGTCGGCGTATCAGGGGCTAATCAACATATTTATGGAATGAAAGATAGTAGAGTCGTTGTGGCCATTAATAATGATCCAGATGCTACAATTTTTCAATTTGCAGATTATGGTTTAGTAGCAGATTTATTTGAGGCAGTCCCAGAAATGACTGCCTTAGTTTCCAAAACTTAAAGAGAGATAAATATAAAAATATGAGTAAATATTCAACAGAAAAAGTTTTAAGTGTTCATCATTGGAATGACTCATTATTTAGTTTTAAAACAACGCGACAGCAAGGACTCCGCTTTGAAAATGGGCAATTTGCAATGATTGGTATAGAAGTCGAAGGGCGTCCTCTAACTAGAGCTTATAGCTTCGCAAGCCCTAATTATGAAGAGCATCTTGAGTTTTTTAGTATAAAAGTACCGAATGGGCCACTAACCTCCAGGCTTCAGCATTTAAAGGTTGGGGATGAGCTCTTGGTCAGCAGAAAGCCGACTGGAACTCTTGTAATCCATGATTTAAAACCAGGTAAAAATTTATATTTATTATCTACAGGAACAGGCCTAGCACCATATATTAGTCTAATCCAAGACATTGAAGTGTATGAAAGATTTGAAAAAATAATACTAGTACACGGGGTAAGATCTGTAAGTGATTTAGCATATTCTGACTTTATTCAAAATGAATTACCAAACAATGAGTTTTTTGGTGAAGAAGTAAGAAATAAATTAATTTACTACCCAACTGTAACTCGAGAAGACTATAGAAACCAAGGCAGGCTTACTGATCTGATTAGAAGTGAAAAATTATTTACTGATATTGGGTTGCCACCAATAAGTCCAAAATTCGATAGAGTAATGATCTGTGGAAGCGCAGCAATGCTTAAAGACACAGAAGAACTTTTGGATTCATTAGGCCTTGAAGTATCACCAAAAATCGGGCAATTAGGTGATTACGTTATTGAACATGCTTTTGTTGAAAAATAATATTAACCAATCTACTGTTACTGGTATTGGTTAATTAAAAAAGTTAGAATAATTCATAAATTCGATATAGGAAAATTATGTTTCAGGGAAGTATGGTTGCTCTTGTGAGTCCAATGAACGCAGATGGTTCCTTAGATATTAAGGGCTATAACGACTTATTAGATTTTCATGTTCAAAACAAATCTGATGGAGTAGTTGTTGTAGGGACTACTGGAGAAGCACCAACAATTGATTTTGATGAGCATATATCTTTAATTAAGGAAGCTGTTAATTTTATTCGCGGCAGAATGCCTGTGATAGCAGGGACTGGCGCAAACTCGACTAAAGAAGCTATATTTTTAACCCAAGAAGCAAAAAATGCTGGGGTGGATGGTAGCTTACTAGTAACTCCATATTATAACAAACCAACTCAAAAAGGCCTGTATGAGCACTATAAGGCTATTAATGATGCAGTTAGTATCCCACAAATTTTATATAATGTTCCTGCAAGAACTTGCTGTGATTTAGAAAATGATACTGTTATTAAGTTGAGCCAGCTACCAAATATAGTCGGTATTAAAGATGCCACTGGTGACTTAACAAGAATAGATAACCTAAAAAATAAGGTAAGTGATGATTTTACTTTTATAAGTGGAGATGACCTAACATTCCTAGATTATTTAAAAATGGGAGGGGATGGAGTTATTTCAGTTACTGCTAATGTAAGGCCTCATTTGATGCATGAAATATATAGTCTTGTGAAAGAAAATAAGATTCAGGACGCTGAAAAATTAAATCAGAAGTTAGAATTGCTGCATAAGGCAATGTTCATAGAATCTAATCCAATTCCAGTAAAATGGATGTTGACAAAAATGGGCTTGATTAAGCAATATATAAGACTTCCGTTAGTTGAGCTAGACCCTATTAATGCCAAAACTTTAAATGAAGGATTTGCATTATCAGAATGAATAAAATTTTACTTCTTATAGTTTTGTTATTTTTAATCGGATGCCAAGCATTTGATGATGGCATAGATAAGATCACTCAACCAGATTATGTTAGCTCATCAAAAGCAAAAAGATTACAGATACCACCTGATCTTTCAGATATAGATGAGGGTTCAATGGTATATACGGTCCCGGGAAAAGCTAAGTCCTATAAGGACTATAAAAAACAACAAAATTCAGCATCAAGAGTTGTCAAAATTGGAATCAAATCTACTGATATGAAGATAGTTAAATCAGGTGCATTAAGATGGTTGGTTGTTAAAAAAAATCCAAATATATTATGGCCTCATGTAAAAGATTTTTGGGAGGACATGGGATTTGAGGTTAGAAAATCTAGTAAACGAACCGGAGTTATGGAGACTGAATGGATAAAATCAAGCGAATTGAACCAGTCTAACTCAGGAGCTCTAACGAGGTTTGATCAATGGCTTGATAGTATGTCAGGATTCGCTGATAGAAGAAAATTTAGAACAAGACTGGAGCCCGGCCAGGAACCAAATACTACAGAAATTTATTTATCTCAGCGCTCTGCAAGATCAGGAACTATGGAACACGAGAGAATTCTAGCTGATAGAAAAGGTGCAACAAGCTATGGAACAGATAAATATAAGCTACCAGAGTATATATCTGAAGATAAAGAAGAAGAAAAAATTAAAATATCTGACGCGAGAAATTTAGATGACTTTGAGATAGATTCAGAGTTGCTGACAAGGCTAATGATTAAGCTTGGTGTAAGTGACTTCGAGGCTAAAAAAATTGTAAAAAATCCGACTAGTCAAGTTCATGCAGAGTACATAATAGAAAATAATTCAAATATTATTAAGCTGAATGATCCATTTGATCGTTCATGGAGGCGACTCACATTAGCTCTAGATATTATCGGCTTCATAACAGAAGACAAAAATAGGAGTAAGGGAATTTTATATGTAAGGTATAAGAATATAGAATTACCAGGAGCCCCCAAAGATAATGAAAAAGGTCTCTTAAACACCCTGGCTTTCTGGCGCGATGATGAAAAAGAGCCAAATAATAAGAGGGAAATAACAAACATAGATCCTATGGCACCTAAAAATAAAAAAGGTAAATCTAAAGAAAAAGATAGTCTGGAAGAAGGCAAGCCAAATGAGAGGCTTGAGGTTAAAAAATCCCCCAAAGAAAATGAGATAGATAAATTTAAGAGAAGTAAAAAGAATAAGAAAAAAGAAGGATGGATAGAGAAATTTTCATGGGGATCTGAAGATGAAGGTGGACTAGCAAAAGATGAAAGACGATTTCGAGTTCGAATATTGCCGCTAGAGGATGGAGCAAAGGTCTATATTGATTATCCTGATGAAAAAATAAACAATACATCAGAGGCACAAAAAATATTAAAAATTATTTATGAACATTTAAAGTAATGCGCTTTTGTTCCTTAGGTAGCGGAAGTTCAGGAAATTCATTTGTTGTGCAAGATAATGTTACAACATTACTTATAGATTGTGGCTTTGGATTAAAAGAAACAGTTACCCGGTTAAACCGTTATGGAATCAAGCCAGGCGAATTAAACGCAATACTGTTAACTCATGAACATGAGGATCATATAAAAGGGGCTTTTAGCTTTTCTAATAAATATAAGGTACCAATATATCTTAGTCATGGAACATTCACGATGTGTAAGAAAAAAATTAATGATAGCTATGTTATTAATTTTAATATTATTAATAGTTTTCAATCATTCATGATTGATGATATTGAGGTAACTCCAATACCAGTTCCACACGATGCAAGAGAACCATTTCAATTTAAGTTTAATTCAAAATTAAAAAGCATAGCAATAATTACAGATCTTGGATTTATTACTAAACACCTAATAAAAAATTTAAAAGAAATCAATGCGCTTGTCATAGAATTTAATCACGATAAAAATATGTTAATTGAATCAGAATACCCTCAAAGTTTAAAAGATAGAGTGAGTGGATTGTATGGCCATCTTGAAAATATGGAATCAATTAAACTATTAAAATCAATAAATTACAAAAGTATTAAATGGATTGCTGCAGCACATCTGAGCAAAAAAAATAATGATGAAAAACTAGTAAGAAGATTAATTGCTGATGCTACTTATAAAGAGGATGAATCAATAAAAATAATTGATCAAGTAGATGGGATTGACTGGTTAAATATTTAAATTAAGAATTTTGGCGAATGAAGATGAATGAAACCATCATTTAATAGATCGATAATTATTTTTTCTAGAGCAGAAAATTTTCCACAAAAGTTAAATTCACACTCTTTATCGTCAAAAAATTTTTTAATAAAATTATAATGACTTCTATGAACATTGATACGAACGCCATTAATAAAGAAAGTATTATTAAAATATATAGCTCTTGAAGCAGGATCAAAATAAAGTTTTTTTTCTTTTTTGTTACTAATTAATCGTTTGAGAGAATGCTTTTTTTTAGTAAAGGTGGTATCTAAATCGGGCTCAGACATAAATTGCCCAATAAAAATATGGTGAGTATTGTTTTTAATGCTAGACCTAGATTTTCCTTCAATATATTTAATTAGCTTAGTTGGAATGTTCGCTTTCATATTCAATGTTTTATCATTTGAATCATTATAAATGTTAAATTCTTCTAACTCACTATCCAGTAAAAACTCTAGATAGCGTTGCTTGATATCATGATTTGAGGGAGAACGGAATCCAATTGAATATGTAATACAATCATCAGTTTTGGCAACACCATAATGTGGAGTGTTAGGTGGAATATAAATAACATCACCTGGTTTAGCCTTAAATTTGAACTTCGCTTCAAATTTTTGATTAACTTTAAATTTAGAATTCGACCCTCTTATTTTTTGTTTCGATCCTATGGTCCAATTTTTTTCCCCCGAACCCTGGAATAGAAAAACATCATAGGAGTCATAATGTGGTCCTACTGTGCCATTAATATTCGAGTAGCTGAGCATTACATCATCATGCCTAAAATATGGAATAAATTTAATACTATTAAAAAGATCATAGGAAAATTTGTGCCAAAGCTGGAGTTTATGAATTAAAAGAGTGTAAGATTCATTATTGTTAAGTAACTTATTTTTAAACGGACCAAATTGAGTAATGTAATTACCCTTATTTTGCGTAATTAATTTAGTAAATAGTCGTTCATCATGTAGCATTTTTTTTAAAATATTTTTTGTAATGGTTTCATGGTAATTTTCTATAACACTTCTAATATGGCACGGTTTCTTCCCCCAGAATTTTTTAATAAATTCTATTTCAGTTATATTTCCTAAGAGATTTATTGGAGAAATCATAAGTTTTAGCTTTATTATATTATCTGTTACAAACAACATAAGTTAGAATTGTCACTATGTATTCAATCATTCGTTTTTTATTATTTTTATTTAACCCAGAGACCGCTCATCATATTGCCATGAAAAGTTTAAGAGTGGCTGATTATTTTGGTTTGCTGTCCTTAATACCTGACCCTGCGATTGGAAAATCTAGAATAGTATTTGGTATTGAGTTTAAGAATCCGGTTGGCTTAGCAGCCGGCTTAGATAAAAATGCAGAATATATCGACTGCCTAGATAAGCTTGGATTTGGTTTTATTGAGGTTGGTACACTAACACCTAAGCCTCAGCCTGGAAACCCAAAACCAAGATCATTTCGCCTTACAAAGGAACTTGGCATTATTAATCGTTTCGGTTTTAATAATATTGGCATTGATAAAGCTATATTAAACATTAAGAGCGCTAAATATAAAGGCATTTTAGGTATTAATATTGGCAAGAATTTTGATACTCCTATTGAGAATGCAATTAATGACTACATAATATGTTTTAGAAAAGCATATAACTATGCAACCTACATTGTAATAAATATTTCGTCTCCAAATACAAAAAATCTCAGAAGGTTACAGGAGGTAGATTTTTTTGAGAGTCTAATTAGCTCAATTAAATTAGAGCAGAGCTCCTTAGTTAAAAAATATAATAAATACGTCCCATTTTTAATCAAGATATCCCCGGATGTCGAGATACATGAATTGGATAATATTGTTAGGCTGCTATTAAAATATAATATTGATGGAGTTATTGCCACTAATACAACTCTTTCTAGAGATAGTGTCACACAAAGCCATTTTAGGAATGAGGCTGGAGGACTTTCAGGAGAACCATTAAGATTGAGAGCTTTAAAGACTCAGCAATATCTTTATAAAGGCCTAAAAGGCAAGGTTCCAATAATTGGCGTGGGTGGAATAATGAAGGCATCTGATGGTATAGAGAGAATAAATGAGGGCGCGGAATTAATACAAATATATTCGGGATTAATTTTTAAAGGTTATCATTTGATTCATGAATTATGTGAACGTATTAAGCAAGAATAATAGCAATCCTTTACTATTTTCTTATAGAAGATGTCCTTATGCTATAAGGGCAAGGATGGCTCTAATTGATTCGGAAATTAATTTTAATGCTTTTGAAATCTCTCTAAAAAGTAAACCTCCAGAAATGTTAAGTTTTAGTCCAAAGGGTACGGTCCCTGTTTTAATAGTCGAGGAACAGGTTATTGACGAAAGTTTGAAAATCATGATTTGGGCTTATAAAAATGGTAATTCATCGCAGCACTTAAATTTTGAAAAAAATTTAATTGCTGTTGGACTAGAGCTAATTCAAAAAAATGACATTGAATTTAAGTTACGCTTAGATCAATATAAATACTCTATAAACTATCCATCAAAATCAAATTATGAGCTTCGGAATTCCTGTTTATTTTTTTTAGATATTCTTGAGGGGCGGCTTGCTAAGAGCCTGTATTTATTATCTGATAAAGTTTCTTTTGCTGATATAGCAATAATGCCTTTTATAAGACAGTTTGCCAATGTGGACACGAGTTACTTTTCAACGTTACAGCATTCTAAGGTAAAGAGTTGGTTGCTTGAACTTATTAATAGTGAGCTATTTATTAAAGCAATGACTAAACCTAGGTAGAAATTTTTTCTTCTTGTTTAAATCTGAGTGCTACCTTTTCATTTTCGTCAATATCAATGTCAACTTCGCCACCATTAACTAATTTACCAAACAATAATTCATCAGCAAGAGCCTTCCTGATAGTATCTTGGATTAATCGAGCCATTGGTCTTGCTCCCATCTGGGGATCAAACCCAGTTTTTGCTAGGAATTGCTTTAAATTATCGGTAAAAGTAGCATCCACTTTTTTATCGTGGAGTTGATTTTCTAATTGAATTAGGAATTTATCTACCACTTTTAATATTATCTCTGGGCCTAATGATGAAAATGATACGATCGCATCTATTCGATTTCTAAACTCAGGTGAAAACATTTTTTTTATTTCTACTTGCTCGTCTCCAGTCTGCTTATTTTGAGTAAAACCAAAATTAGCTTTTGAAAGAACTTCGGCACCTGTGTTGGTTGTCATAATCATTGTGATATTTCTGAAGTCAGTTTTTCGTCCATTACTGTCAGTAAGTGAGCCATTATCCATAACTTGCAATAAAATATTGAATATATCTGGGTGAGCTTTTTCAATCTCATCCAATAATAATACTGCATGTGGGGTCTTATTAACTTTTTCAGTTAGCATGCCTCCCTGATCGAATCCAACGTAACCAGGAGGCGCTCCAATTAGTTTAGACACAGAGTGCCTCTCCATAAATTCACTCATATCTATTCTAATTAACTCAATCCCTAGTGTGTATGCTAATTGTCTTGCAACTTCAGTTTTTCCGACGCCTGTGGGACCACTAAAGAGAAAACTTCCTATGGGCTTATTATCTGAACCTAGGCCACTACGAGACATCTTTATAGCACTAGCAAGTGATTTAATAGCTGGGTCTTGACCAAAAATGACAGCTTTAAGGTCTCTTTCAAGAGTCTTAAGTGCATTTCGATCATCTTTATTTATATTTTGAGGGGGTATTCTTGCAATTTTAGCTATAACGTCTTCAATTTCTTTGCTTCCAATTATCTTTTTTTGTTTATTTTTTGGAAGTATTCTTTGAGCTGCACCTGCTTCATCAATAATATCAATTGCTTTATCTGGTAATTGGCGATCACTAATAAATCTTGCGGATAATTCTGCAGCACTTATTAATGCACTTGGCGAAAATTTAACATTATGGTGCTCTTCAAAATGCACTTTTAAACCTTTTAAAATTTTGATAGTTGTTTGAACATTTGGTTCCTCAACATCAATTTTTTGAAATCTTCTTGCTAATGCCTGATCTTTTTCAAAAACAGCTCTGTATTCCTGGTAGGTGGTAGCACCAATACATTTAAGATTGCCTTTAGCTAAAGCTGGTTTCAAGAGATTGGAGGCATCAAGTGTTCCACCGCTAGCTGAACCTGCTCCAATAATAGTATGTATTTCATCTATGAATAAGATTGCATTTTTATGTTCATTTAATTGCTTAAGGACATTTTTTAAACGTTGCTCGAAATCTCCTCTATATTTAGTTCCAGCAATCAGCGCTCCTAAATCAAGTGAATAAATTACCTTTTCTTGAAGTACCTCAGGTATTTTTTTCTCTACAATTAATTTTGCTAGACCTTCGGCAATTGCAGTCTTACCTACCCCAGCCTCTCCAACTAACAAAGGGTTATTCTTCCTTCTTCTACACAATATTTGAACTACTCGTTCTACTTCATTTTCACGACCAATTAGAGGGTCAATTTTACCTTCAACAACTAATTTATTTAAATTAATAGTATAGGTCTCTAAATTTTTATCGCCCTTAATCTCTGCCTCAGGACTATCTTGTTGAGATTCCTTACTTCCAGTGTCAACAGTTTTAGAAATACCATGAGCTATGAAATTAACAATATCTAATCTTGCAATTCCTTCTTGATGAAGAAAGTACACTGCATGAGAGTCTTTTTCACCAAATATTGCTACCAGAACGTTTGCGCCAGTCACTTCTTTTTTCCCTGATGATTGAACGTGCAGCATAGCCCTCTGAATAACTCTTTGAAATCCAAGGGTAGGTTGGGTATCAACTTCTTCTAATCCAGACACTATTGGAGTGTGTTCTTCAATATGACCAGAAATCTCAGCTTTAAGTTTATCTAAATTAGCGCCACATGCCTTTAAAACTTCTGATGCAGATGGGTTATCTAACATAGCAAGCAATAGATGTTCGACAGTAATAAGCTCATGCCTTTTCTGTCTAGCATCCATAAATGCCATATGTAAACTAACTTCTAATTCTTGTGCAATCATAAATTAAACTATATCTTTTCTATAATACATTGCAAGGGGTGCGAGGCTTCTTTTGCTAAATTTAATACTTGATTCATTTTAGTTTCTGCTATCTCTAGTGGATACATTCCCCCAACTCCAATTCCTTCTGTATGAATTTTTAACATTATTCGGGTAGCCTCATCTAAATTTTTGTTAAAAACTTTTTGTATAGTGAAAACGACAAATTCCATGGGGGTGTAGTCATCATTTAAAATAATAACTTTATAAATGCTTGGAAGCTTTGGTTTCAGCTTGTCTGGAGCAATGCTAATATCTTGTGCGTTTTTAATTAAAGTCATATTTTTAACCTTTAAAAATTTTAACGCTTTTCACAGTTCTGTCTTGGGCATTTAAAATTTCGAAAGTTACATTGTTTAGTTTAAAGCTAGTATTTGGATCAGGGATATCTTCAATAAATTCCAAAATTAAGCCATTTAATGTCTTTGGTCCATCAATTGGAAGATTTAGTTTCAATTTTTTATTTAATTCTCTTATAGGTATTGCACCATCTACAATCCATCCATCACCTACTAAAATAATTTTGGACATTTTGGATGGGAGTTCCTCATTAAATTCCCCAACTATTTCCTCAAGTATATCTTCTAATGTTAGAAGACCAATTAATTCTCCATGTTCATTAACAATCAAACCCATCTTTTCCTGGTTATCTTGAAAATACTGTATTTGATTGTATAAAGTTGTTCCGGAAGGAATAAAGTAAGGTGGATCAATTAAATTAATTAATTCCTGATGATTAAAATCATTGAGATCATCTTTTATTAACCATTTTAAAACTTTTTGTTTTTCAAGGACTCCTTTGATTGATTCATTATCCTCATTCCTTATTAATATTCGCTGATAATGTAGGTTTGATATTTTTTCTAAAATATCATCTATATTTTGACTTAGACTTATTGATTCTATTGCGGTATGAGGAGTCATGATGTCATCGATAGTCACCTTTTCAAGGTCAATTAAATTTAAAAATATTGATTTATTTTTATGAGGGATAAATTGTCCAGAGTCACTAATGATACTTTTAAGTTCATCCATATTAATTAAATGACTTTGTGTGAAGTTAGTTTTAATATTAAGTATTTTTAGAATAGCTAAAACAAAAATATTAACAAAGAAGACTATAGGGTAGAGAATTTTTAGCAGTGGATAGAGTATAAAGCTACAAGCCAAGGCAAGCTTTTCAGAATGAGCAGCTGCAATAACTTTAGGTGAGATCTCACTAAAAATTAGGATTAAAAAAGTTGTAATTAAAGTACCAATCATAATAATAATCTCTTGATCACCATATAACTGAACTGCAATTACAGTAACCAGCGTAGCCGCAGCTGCATTCGAAAAATTGTTACATAATAAGATTACACTTAGCACTTTATCTGTTTCTGACAAAAGTTTCGATGCTAGCAAAGCTCCTTTATTTCCATGTTTAGCAAGATGTTTTAGCCGATATTTATTGATAGACATTAAGCTAGTTTCGGCCACTGAAAAAAATGCTGAAACTATTAAGAGTAAGACTAAGATACTAATTTGGTGTATTAAAGGAAGGTGGAACACTTTTAAGAATATTAACCTGTAGTTTTGTTTGTGTCTTCGGCTACATTCTTAGCTAGATTTTTCTGGGTCGTACCTAGCCACATTGCCATTGGACAACCAACCATAATTGAAGAATAAATACCAAATAAAATTCCAATTGTTAGGGCTAGAGCGAAGTTATGTAGAATTTCCCCTCCAAAAATTAACATTGAAACCACAACTGTCTGAGTAGATAGATGAGTCATTATTGTTCTTGACATAGTTCTTGTTATTGCGTTATTCATTACTTCTGAAATAGTTGAATTTCTCATAGAAGCTTTTCTAAGATTCTCTCTAACTCTATCAAATACAACCACAGATTCATTAACGGAATACCCAAGTACTGCAAGCACAGCAGCTAATACTGTTAAATTAAACTCCCATTGAAAGAGAGAAAAGAACCCTAGGATAATAATAACGTCATGCATATTGGCAATAATTGCGGCAATAGCAAAGCGCCATTCAAAGCGCATTGCTAAATAGAGAACAATTCCCAAGCAAACAAAAAGTATTGCAAGAGCACCATCTTCATAAAGCTCCTCTCCAACTTGTGCGCCTACTGATTCCACTCGTCTGACTTGCATTGAATTATTATCAAGCCTTAGTGCAGAAGAAACTTTCTCTGAAAGTTCAGCAATTGATTGACCTTCTTTGAGTGGTAACTTTATAAGGACATCTTTCTCAGTTCCAAAGTTTTGGACCTGTGAATCTTCGAGGTCGATTGACTGAAGCGTGTCACGGATATCCTGTACATCAATACCATCTGGATAGCTAACCTCCATAATTGTCCCGCCAGTAAAATCAATACCAAGGTTCAGGCCTTTCGTAGCAAGAAATGATGCAGATAATACAAAAATAATAATTGAAATAGCGGCAGATAATCTGCTATATTTCATAAAGGGTATATCTTGTTTTACTCTAAAAATTTCCATAATTTAATTATTGTTCACTTTAAAAATCTCTCCGATCGAGAGTTTATCGATATGACGTCGACGGCCATAACTATAATTAATAATTGCTCTTGAAACCCAAATAGAGCTATACATTGAGGTTAATATACCAAGTACAAGGACTACAGCGAAGCCTTTAACGGGACCTGATCCAAACATAACGAGTGCAAGTCCTGCAATCATCGTGGTCATATTAGAGTCTAGGAGTGTCCCCCATGCTTTTTCATAGCCAATACTAATACTTGCTTGAGGGGTATTTCCATTTCTAATTTCATCTCTAATACGTTCATTGATCAGTACATTTGCATCAATTGCCATACCTAAAGTTAGAGCAATAGCAGCGATGCCTGGTAGGGTTAATGTAGCTTGAATTATTGAAAGTAGAGCCACTAAAAATATTAAATTAACTGAGAGTGCGATTACGGATACCAACCCAAAACCCATATAATAAACTGCCATCATTACTATAATTGCCATAAAGCCCCATATGGTTGACTTAATTCCACGGTCTATATTCTCCTTGCCCATGCTTGGACCAACAGTGCGTTCTTCAACTATTTCCATTGGCGTAGCTAGTGACCCAGCTCTTAATAGAAGTGCTATATCAGTTGCCTCTTGAGAATTACTCATTCCAGTTATTTGTACTCGACCTCCCCCAATTTCTGATTGTATTCGTGGGGCTGTGACAACTTCTGTCATTTTTTTATCTATAAGAATTAAGGCTATTCTTTTTCCAACATTGTCACGAGTAAGCCGTTTGAATATGGCCTTTCCTGGACTGTCTAATCTCAGCGTTACAACAGGCCTTCCGTTCACACTATCTACTCCAGGCGCGGCGTCTACAATTCGTTCGCCTGTTAATACAGCTCCTTTTTTTACTACTACTGGATCGCCATTACGATTATTAAATATCTCTAGTCCAGTCGGAATTTTCCCCGCAATAGACGCATTAACAACTTCTGGATTTTCCTCAACCATTCTCATTTCTAACATAGCTGTCCGCCCAATAATCTCTTTTGCTTTAGCTGTATCTTGTACTCCAGGTAATTGCACTACAATTCTGTCAGAACCTTGCTGTTGAATAATTGGCTCTGCGACACCAAGTTCATTTATTCGATTATTAAGAGTTTCTAAATTTTGTTTTAAAGCAACAGTTCGAGTATCTTCATTAGTGTATGTGTTTGGTGTCACATTCAAAATGAACTCATTAGCGGAATTAGTTTCAACAAATGTATAAGCTGCCGTTTCTTTTGTGAGCCTTTTGACTTGAATTTTTCTACCTGTTCCCAAAGATTCAAATACTGCTTTAGCTGCTGATCGATCCAATTCTTTTTTAAATTTAATTTGTATTGAATCATCAATCTTTGTTGACCCAAAGTATGGAATTTTCTCTTTCTGCAGCTCTTTTCTGACTATAATCAGTAAATTATCAACCCCCTTGTTTTTAGCCACTGACATATCTAATTGCATAAGAAAGTGAACCCCCCCTCTTAAATCAAGACCTAGATGCATTGGAAGAGCTCCAATACTGGTGAGCCAATTTGGGGAGTTGGGCAGCAGATTAAGGGCTACAACATAATTATCACCAATTACATCTTGAATGAGTTGTTTCGCTTTTAATTGATCATCGGTGGATTCAAGCTTAACTTTAATGCCTATATCTTCAATTATCAGTCTATTTATACTTATATCTGACTCTTTTAATGTTGTTTCAATAGATTTTAAGATCGAAGTATCAATTTTCCCTCCTGATTCTAGAGTCATAATCTGAACTGCAGGGGCTTCTCCATAGAAATTTGGTAATGTATAAATTAAACTTAACAATACAGAGGTAATGATAAGAATATTTTTCCAGCGAGGGAATTGATTCGGTTGATGATTCACTTTTTTAATAAAATCGACCTAGATCGATTTAATGGTTCCTTTTGGAAGAAGTGTTTGTATTGTTTGTTTTTGGATTTTTATCTCAACATTGGTTGCAACTTCAATCGTTGAGAATTGATTGTTTAATTTAACTATTTTACCTAGAATCCCGGTTGTAGTTACAATCTCGTCCCCAGTTTTAAGTGCATCAAGCATCGTACGGTGCTCTTTAGCTTGTTTCATCTGTGGACGAATTAGCATAAAGTAAAATAATACAAAAATAATAATAAAAGGTAGAAAACTCATTAGTCCTTCATTCACAATTTTTATCCTCTAAAAAGTCTAAGATCTTATCATAAGACATGCTTCTAATCATTAGTCTTTCGAGTCTTATGAAAGTTTCTTTGAAAAGCTAGAAAATTATTATTTTTAATTGCTTCAGCCGCCTCAAGCATAATTTGCTTATAAAAAAATAAATTATGCAGTGTGTTTAATCGAGATCCTAGCATTTCACCAATTTTAAATAAATGATGCAAATAGGATCGGCTAAAATTTTTGCAAGCATAGCAACCGCAATCAGGATCAATGGGCATTAAATCATCCTTGTACCTTGCATTCTTTATCTTGATATTTCCATGCCTTGTAAACAACCATCCATTTCTAGCATTTCTGGTGGGCATTACACAATCAAACATATCTACCCCTTGACCTATAGAAAAAATAAGGTCTTCTGGAGTACCAACACCCATTAGGTATCGAGGTTTGTCTTTTGGCATTTTAGGGGCTATAAATTCGACAATCTTATTCATTTCTTCTTTTGGCTCTCCCACAGATAATCCACCAATAGCATAACCATCAAAATCAATTTTAATTAATTCATTCATAGAGTCTAATCTTAGGTCTTTAAACATACCCCCTTGTATAATTCCAAAAAGAGCATTTGAATTTTTCCGAAATTCATCTTTACTGCGATACGCCCATTCCAAACTTAATTTCATTGATTTTTTAGCTTCTTCTGAGGTTGCAGGGTAGGGGGTACATTCATCAAAAATCATCGCAATATCCGAATTAAGAATTTTTTGAATTTGCATCGATTTTTCTGGACCCATAAAGCATTCATCACCATTAATAGGTGATCGAAAGGTAACTCCTTGCTGTGTTATTTTTCGCATTTTACCTAAACTCCAAACTTGAAAACCTCCAGAGTCAGTCAATATTGGGCTATCCCAGTTAATAAATCTATGTAAACCGTGATGTTTCGTGATTACATCAAGTCCTGGGCGAAGCCATAAATGAAATGTATTACCTAAAATAATCTCGAAATTATTTTCTTGTAGTTCGTTTGGGCTAATTGATTTAACAGCTCCATAGGTTCCTACTGGCATAAAGACTGGAGTATTAATTTTCCCGTGAGCTGTTGTAATTTCGCCAGTTCTAGCATTTCCGTCTTGAGCTTTTAGATTAAACTTCATAATTTAGTGCTTTAATTAAAGTTACTTTATTGTCATTATAATTACATTAAAGCCAGATAACGATGAATAAAAGAATATTCTAGGATAGAATTTCAGTTAATTATGAATAATATAGACAAAATTAAGCAAAAAAGCTCATTAAGTAAAAGAGGTTTCTATTTGCTACCCAATATTCTTACAACCTCAGCCTTGTTTGCCGGTTTTTATTCTATTGTTCAGGCAATGAATGGAGCCTATGATCATGCTGCTCTTGCAATATTTATTGCTCTAATTTTAGATGGCCTTGACGGTCGTGTGGCACGCCTAACAAATACTCAGAGTGCTTTTGGTGCAGAATACGATAGCCTTTCCGATATGGTGTCTTTTGGGGTAGCACCGGGTCTGATAGTTTATGTTTGGGCGCTTCAGCCACTAGGTAAGATAGGTTGGATCGCAGCATTCATTTACTGCTCCTGTGCTGCATTTCGTCTTGCTAGATTTAATGTAAAGTTAGATATTGATGATAAACAATTCTTTTTTGGTCTTCCATCTCCTGCGGCAGCAGCATTACTTGCAAGTTTTATCTGGATTTCATTTGATAATGGGATTAGTGGCAACGAAATATTTTTAGGCTTCTTTCAAATGCAATGGTTTGCTTTTTTGCTTACTATATTCGCAGCATTATCGATGGTTACAGACCTTAGGTACTACAGCGGAAAAGATATTAATCTAAGAAATAGCCAGCCCTTCATAGCCATTTTATTTATTGTAATGATTTTTGGGCTTATTTCACACAATCCTGCAGAGGTAATTTTTATTATTCTGATGGGTTATGCTCTTTCAGGCTATGTTATTTTCTTTAGGAATAGATATATCAAAAATACGAGAAAAAAAGATGCCTAAAATAAAAAACAATAAATTAATTATATTTGATACCACCTTGCGTGATGGAGAACAAAGTCCTGGCGCATCAATGACTCAAGAAGAAAAAGTTCGAATTGCGAAGCAGCTAGAAAAGTTGGGTGTTAATGTTATTGAGGCTGGTTTTGCTGCTGCCAGCCCAGGCGATTTCGAGGCTATTCACGCGGTAGCAAAAACTATAAAAGCTAGCACTGTGTGCTCTTTGTCTAGAGCAGTCGAAGCGGATATTGAAAAAGCTGGCAAAGCAATAATGCCTGCAAAGAATAGGAGAATTCATACTTTTATTGCAACAAGTAAAATACACATGGAAAATAAACTTCGCATGACCGAAGCTCAGGTTCTAGAGCGAGCTGTCATGGCTGTGAAGTGGGCATTAGATTATACGGAGGACGTTGAATTTTCAGCGGAGGACGCTGTAAGGTCAGACATTAATTTTTTGGTTGAAATTTTTGATGCAGCTATAAAATCTGGAGCTAAAACAATTAATGTTCCTGATACAGTTGGTTACTCCATGCCTCATTCGTGGGGGGAGCGAATGGGTGCATTAATTCAACAAGTCCCAAATTCAGATAAAGTAATTTGGTCCACACATTGCCATAATGACCTAGGAATGGCGGTAGCTAACTCTCTCTCGGCGGTCATAAATGGCGCAAGACAAGTTGAATGTACAATCAATGGTTTAGGCGAGAGGGCTGGAAATGCGAGCCTTGAAGAAATTGTGATGGCAGTTAAAACTAGAAGAGATATATTTAATTTGGATACGACAATTAATTCTGAATTTATTGTTCCAACCTCTAGGCTAGTATCGACTATTACAGGATACCCAGTCCAACCAAATAAGGCTATTGTTGGGGCAAATGCATTTGCTCACGAATCAGGAATACATCAAGATGGCGTCCTGAAACATCGTGAAACTTATGAAATTATGAAGGCTCAGGATGTAGGTTGGGGGGCAAATAAAATTTCTCTCGGAAAGCTATCTGGACGAAATGCATTTAAATCTAGACTTCTGGAACTTGGAATAGAAATAGAAAACTCTGAAATATTAAACGCTGCTTTTTCTCGCTTTAAATTATTGGCTGATAAAAAGTCAGAAATATTCGATGAAGATCTTCATGCTCTAATAAGTGAAGAGTATGTAGCAGGCGCTATTGATTTACATAAATTAGTATCCTTGAAGGCTAACTCTGAAACGGGAAAATTACCTGTTGCTGAAATTAAAATGACAGTTGATGGAAAGATATTTGAAGCTAAGGCAGATGGCGGCGGCCCTGTAGATGCTACTTTTAAGGCCATTGAGTCAATTGTAAAATCAGAAACTGAATTGTTGTTGTTCTCAGTGAATAATATTACTTCCGGAACTGACTCACAAGGAGAGGTGACAGTAAGATTAGCCAAAGGAGGTAGGATTGTTAATGGACAAGGGTCAGATACTGATATTGTTGTAGCATCAGCAAAGGCTTATATTAATGCCTTAAACAAGCTTCTTTCAAAGCTTGAAAGAGCTCACCCACAAGTTTAATAAAGGAAATTTTTTGCAATTAGCAATTTTTGATTTAGATAACACGTTACTCAATGGAGATTCTGATTATAATTGGAGTCTATTTTTAATTCAACATGGAATTCTAAATGCTGATAAACATAAAGAGAGGAATGAACAATTTTTCAAGGAATACCAATCTGGAAATTTGGATGTTTATGCTTACTGTGAGTTTCAATTTAAAACTCTAAAAGATAACCCAAGAGAATTACTTGATGAGTTAAGGGCCGATTACGTTAATCAAATTATTAAGCCCATGATAACAAAACAAGCTAGAGATTTAGTTGAGAGCCACAGAAAAGAAAATCATAAATTGCTTATTATTACAGCAACAAATAGTTATATTACAAAGCCGATAGCAGATCTTTTTGGTATTGAAGATTTAATTGGAACAGACTTGGAGGAGTTAAATGGCCAATTTACTGGGAAAGTTTCTGGTTTACCGTCATTTCAAGAAGGAAAAATTACTCGGTTAAATTTATGGCTTAATAAGAGGGGGCTTAAATTCGAAGAGCTAAAAAAAACCTTTTTTTATAGTGACTCTATGAATGACATTCCTTTACTAGAGAAGGTCTCCAATCCTGTTGCAGCAAATCCAGATGAGACATTAGAAAAAAAAGCCATTAAAGAAAATTGGCCAATTATTCAGCTCCGTTAGTTAATCCCGATAATAACTTCAAGAACAAACTTACTACCTAAATAAGACAGAAACAGCAATATAAAAGCAATTAGTGAAAATATGATGGCTTTTTTACCTCGCCATCCAGCCTTAGCCCTTCCTAATAGAAGACCTCCATAAACCAACCATGACAAAATAGAAAAAATAATCTTGTGAGATATTTCCAATGAAATTCCTAGAACTTCTTCGGAAAAAAAAATTCCTGTAATAAGGGTAATTGTAAGAAATATAAAGCCAACCCAATATATTCGAAATAATATTTTTTCCATTGCAAGTAGCGATATTTCAGTCTTGAAAACTTCTGTTGATTTGTTAGTTGAATGAATATTATTCTGAATTATTAGGATAAAGATAGAAAAAATTGCCCCAAAAGCAAGCAAGCTATATCCAAGAATAGCTATGATGATATGAAGTACTGCATTAAGTGAGGAGTAGTCTGAAACATAGTTTGGCTGATTAATAAAGGGATGAAATATTAAAATAATTATTGCGGGTAAGAGGGTTAGATATTCCAAGCCCTCATAGGATGTATTTCTATTCATAAACCAAAAGAAAAGTATGGTGATCCAACTAATTATCAATAAAGCATTAGAGAAATTTAAATTAATCCCGTGACTGAATAAGCTTGAATAAATTAGGGCGATATGAGCTACTAGACCAATGCTTAATAGAAAATAATTATGGCGTGTTGTAATTTTTGTTGTTTTCGCTATCAATGAGAGGCTTGGAATCAGATATAAAATCAATGATGCAAAAAGTAAAGTCCAATAATTCATAAGTTTAATTGGTGTAATTGTCAAACATAATTATAATGGATAAATGAATCAACAGTTAACGATGAAATAAATAAAAATGCTTGAAAATTTAACCGATCGCCTTCAGTTAGTTATTAAGACCATTCGTGGTCAGGCGCGCTTTACTGAAGAAAATATTAGTGATGCAATGCGTGAGGTTAGGATTGCATTGATTGAAGCTGATGTAGCCTTACCTGCCATTAAATATTTTATTGACCGTGTAAAAGATAAGGCCTTAGGTGCTGAGGTTTTAAAAAGCATTAACCCTGGTCAGGCAGTCATAAAAATCGTTCAAGATGAATTGACTGATTTAATGGGAAGTGCAAATGCCCCTTTGAATTTATCAACTACTCCACCAGCAATCATCCTTATGGCTGGGCTTCAGGGGTCAGGAAAAACTACTACAGCAGCAAAGCTTGCAAAAATTATATCGGACCAGAAAAAGAAAGTTTTATTAGTAAGTGCAGATGTTTATAGACCTGCTGCAATAGAGCAGTTAAAAACGCTTGCAGCAAGTTTGAATATAGAATGCTTTAATTCCTCAGAGAAAGATAAACCTAATAATATTGCCATTGAATCAATAGCTTATGCAAAAAAACATTTTATTGATGTGATGATTTTTGATACGGCTGGGCGGCTAGGTATTGACGATGCCATGATGAAGGAAATTAAGCAGCTGCATAAAACATTAGATCCTACAGAAACATTATTCGTTGTAGATTCAATGCAGGGACAAGATGCTGTTAATACGGCTAAATCATTTGGAGACACTCTACCCCTCACTGGGATTGTCTTAACTAAACTAGATGGTGACTCAAGAGGTGGTGCGGCTTTGTCAGTTAGACATATCACAGGCCAGCCGATTAAATATATTGGGGTAAGTGAAAAAACAAATGGACTGGAATTATTTCATCCTGAGCGTATGGCTTCTCGAATTCTTGGTATGGGAGATATTGTTAGCCTAGTAGAAGATGTCCAAAAAAATGTCGATATTAAGACAGCAGAAAAATTAGCAGATAAAGTTAAGTCTGGAAAGTCTTTTGATTTGAATGACTTCAGGAATCAAATAGTGCAAATGAAGAAAATGGGTGGCGTTGGTGCGATGATGGATAAAATGCCTGCGCAGATTGCAGGAGCTGCATCTAAGGTTAACTCTGAGGATGGAGATAAATCTATGGTTCAAATCGAGTCAATTATTAACTCTATGACACCGTTGGAAAGAACTAAGCCAGATTTATTAAAGGCCAAAAGAAAAATAAGAATCGCATCAGGCTCTGGAACTAAGGTCCAGGATATCAACCGCCTTTTGAAGCAGTTTGATGAAATGCAAAAGATGATGAAGATGTTTTCTAAGGGTGGCATGGGTAAGTTAATGAGGGGATTATCAGGTCGCTTTCCTGGCATGAACTAATAAAAAATACAAGAGCCTTTAAATTTTTTTCCCTTAGTCTGCATTGACCTATTTGAATTATTCAAGGATAATCGCGGTTGCCATCAATGGGGGTTTAGCTCAGCTGGTAGAGCACCGGACTTTTAATCCGATGGTCGCGAGTTCGATCCTCGCAGCCCCTACCACTTTCTTTTTTAAAAAATATAGCCAAAAAAATTAAAAATTTATCTTATGACAAAATTTAACAATCTTCTTCTTAAAAACCAACTCTGTTTTTCACTTTATGCCGCGACTAATTCTGTTATTCGTTATTATCGTTTTTACCTTAAAGAAATTGGCATTACCTATCCTCAGTATTTAGTGCTTATTACATTATGGGAATCAAACACATCAACAGCCTCAGAGATAGGCGCTATATTAAAAT